>Ga0206973_1010_pt2 | contig 55275 bp, 49 predicted proteins | sample Alteio_BWOrgHeat_83_FD_152927 | JGI IMG/M metagenome (GOLD analysis project Ga0206973, IMG submission 152927) | Enriched cells from forest soil in Barre Woods Harvard Forest LTER site, Petersham, Massachusetts, United States -... | ecosystem: Environmental > Terrestrial > Soil > Temperate forest >...
TCTCGCCCACTACCAGCACATGGCCAAAATTCCATGACGCCATTGACACGTTTTTGAAATCGCTTCCGTATTTGCTGCGCAGTTCATCTCCAATAGGCATACAAACGGCCTTGCCCGTTCCGGCAACACTATCATGATCATTGTAAAAACTGGTCATTACCTGTGCCAGTTCTTTATGGTTGGTGTGATAATTATCATAGGTAAGTTCATCCCATATCCATAAACCTATAAGCAGGGCTACGGCCATTCCTGTGGCAAGGCCAAGTATGTTTATTATGGAATAAACTTTATTCTTGAGAAGATTACGCCATGCAATCTTGAAATAATTTTTTATCATACAAAGTGTTTCAGTTTAATATTTTGTTGCAAACCCGCCCTAAAGAAAATAAGAATCATCTTGAATTTTCAACGGTTGTGCCAATGTTGAAACGCTTTGCACATAAGGGTTTTAGCGAATACCGCGGGCCGGTACTGTACGAAAACGGACGTTTTTTGTTCGCAGCCGCACATTAAGTAATATGTACGTTTTATGAAGAATAACCAGCGCATGAGTGTCAGGCTATTCATCTTTTAGCTGCCAATGACGTTTTGAAGCTTAGAACGGTCTGACGGCTGGAGCCGTCTGACCGATAGCCGCGTCACTTCTCTTTTGGTTGCGGGGCAACCGTATGCTTTCTCCGGAGGAGCTATGTGTTTATAGTTATATGCATTAATATCTATTATAGGCTCCATCGGAGCCTCGTGAAATTTTTACAGATGCAGCTCTTAATGGAGCTGAACTATCTTCGATCAAATCTTTCTATAAACACCTTGCTCTTACAGAGCATGAAGTTTATTGCATAAGGCAACGTTCATTGCAACTTAATGCATCTTAACTTAAAGCTATGCACAATAAAGCGAGACTTGTTTTGCTTACTCATTCCGCAAACTTTCAACAGGATTAGCCAATGCTGTTTTTACAGATTGTATGCAAACAGTAATTAATGCAATCATAATAGCAACAAAGCCAGGCAATAAAAACATCCACCATTCAATGTTTATGCGGTAAGCAAATTCCTGCAGCCATTCATTCATGGCAAACCATGAAATGGGTATAGCAATAAGCGTTGCAAAAGCCACTAACTGTATAAAGTTTTTACCAAGCATTATAGTAACAGAAGTAACAGATGCACCTAAAACTTTTCTTATGCCTATTTCTTTTACACGCTGCGTGGTTGCAAAAATTACAAGTCCCAATAAGCCAAGGCATGCTATAACAAATGCCAGTATGGTAAACACAAATGATAACTGTTCCTGTTTTTGTTCTGCAGCATATTGCTTTGCAAATGCTTCATCTAAAAAAGTAAAATCGGCGGTATTATTGTTATCGAATTGCGCATACGTTTTTTTGAGATAAGCCAATCCTTCTACTGTTTTGCCTTTTGCAATTTTCACATACAGGTTATCTTCTTCACCCGGGTTTGGAGGCATCATCATTACCATAGGTTCTATCTTATGTTGCAATGATGAAAAATGAAAATCTTTTACCACACCAGCAATGGTGCAATTTCTAACAGGCATTGATTTGTTAACCTGGTAATTCATTTTTTTACCAACCGCATTGGTGTAACCAAGCTGCTGCATTAATGTTTCATTTATAATGATGGCACCAAATTGATCTGTTTGCATGTTGGTTGAAAAATTTCTGCCCTGTGCTAATTGAATGCCTGCTGTTTTCAAAAAATCTCCATCAACATATAACTGTTTTGCCATAGTTGATGATTGTGCAATAGCGCCATTCTTTTCAAAATAAAAATCATGTCCACCTAAATAATCACTGCCGATAGGATTACCTGCAATAGCTACGCCTTGTATTGCCGGGTTTTGCAGCAATGCATTTTTTAGTGCAGGGATTTCATTACGCACTTTCATATCATCAATATGAAATGTAAGTACCTGCGCTTTATTAAAACCAAGGTCTTTATCATTCACATACTGCATCTGCCTGTAGATAATATATGAGCCGCTTATAAGAAACACGGCAATTACAAACTGGAATATAACAAGCGATTTACGGAACACCGCGTTTGTTTGCATCTTACCCAACTGGCCTTTCAATGAAGGGATCATTTTAAAACGTGAAAGAAACAATGCAGGATAACTTCCGCTTATAAATCCTGCGAGCAAAGCAAACAATGCTACAAAGGCGATTGTATTGAACATACCAAAACGCCATATATCTAAATTCTTTCCAGAAACCTGGTTGAAGAAAGGCATGCTTAATTTAACAAGCACACAGGCAATTGCTGCAGAGATAAGCGTGATAAGAATTGCTTCTGAAATAAATAAACCAACAAGATTATTGCGCGATGAACCTACTACTTTTCTTATACCGATTTCTTTTACACGAATGGCTGCGCGTGCAGTAGATAAATTCATGTAATTGATCAATGCGACAAGTAATATCAGGATAGCGATTGCAATGAAAATATATACACGGCTGATGTTGCTGTTGGTGCTTAATTCAAAATCCAGATTAGAATGCAGGTGAATGGAAGTAACAGGCTGCAACTCCATATGATAATCTTTAATGCCCATATCTTTCGCGATGGTTTGCATGCCAAAAGCATTCAGCTTTTTTGTAAAAGCATTTACATCCGTTCCTTTCTTCAACAGTATATATGTGTAGAGATAAAAGTTCTGCCAGCTTGTATTATCGAACGGGCCATCAAATGAACGGATGCCACTGAACTGCAGGTGAGAATTCTGCGGCATATCTTTTATAACACCGGTAATTTTTACAGGCTCATCACCAAAATATATTGTTTGATTAAGTGCATCATCGGCATTACCTGCAATTTTTTTTGCAAAGCTTTCAGTAACAACAATTGAGTGCGGCTGGGTTAAAGCACCGGCATCGCCTGCTAAAAAACTGTAATCAAATATTTTGAAGAAAGAATTATCCGCAAAACAAATATCATCCTGCTTTATTGCTTTGTTATTGAACTTAACTACGCCGCCGCCTTCCACATCAATGCGCACCGCCTGTTCTGCTTCAGGAAATTTTTCAAGTATTGTTGTTGCAAGCAGCGGAGGATTCAGCGGCATGTTCAGGCTGCCTTCACTCCAGTTTGCATGTTGCGCAATGCGATAGATCCTGTCTGCATTGGTGAAGGAACGGTCGTAACTTAATTCATCGCTGACATATAAAGCAATAAGCCAGAAAGCTGCAAGCCCAATCGCAATACCTGCTATGTTTATAACAGCATATAATTTATTGCGGGTAATGTTTCTCCAGGCTGTTTTAAAATAGTTTTGTAGCATAACTGTTTGTATGATTTGTTGATGTTGGATGTATTCGTCTCACATTTTGTTTTTCATGTGCAGTTATAAATTTTCAACCAATATGCCAATAACGAAAACACTTTAATAATCAACAGGTTTTGCAAGATCATTCATGCTTCAATTGTTCGATAACGGACAATAAATATGCATGAACGAACATTAAAGGATATTATAGGCGTTTCCTGGTTAAAATACCTGTGAGGTTTTTGAAACCTCACAGGTATTATTCAAACATGAGTGACCATCAAATAATATAAGATCAACACAATACAATCTATGCATTCTCTTCCCAAACCTGTACCAGGTTAACCAGCACTTCCACCGCTTTCTCCATGTCTTTCACACCAATCCATTCATGCCTGCTGTGAATAGCCTGCATGCCTGTGAAAAGATTAGGGCAGGGCAAACCCATAAAGCTTAAACGGCTGCCATCTGTGCCGCCGCGAATGGGTTCATTCACTGTTTTTAAACCGGCACGTTTGTATGCCTGCTTTGCATACTCCACCACCTTTGGATGATTTTCCAGCACTTCTTTCATATTGCGGTATTGCTCCGTTACTTTAAATTCCATCGTTGCTTTTTTAGAAAACTTCCTTACAACTTTTTCAGCAATCGCCTGTAATTCTTCTTCATGTCTTTTTAATTCGAGTGTATTAAAATCACGCACAATAAAATCAACCGTTGCTCTTTCAGCGATACCATTTATGGCAACAGGATGCACAAAGCCTTTTCGCTTTGAAGTGGTTTCCGGGCTCCATTCTTCTTTTGGTAAAGCATCAACAATGGCAGACACAATCTTAAGGGCATTTACTAACCTGTTTTTTGCATAACCCGGATGTGCGATCACTCCGTGAACAGTGATGCGCACGCCATCCGCACTGAATGTTTCATCTTCCAGTGTGCCTGCCTCTCCTCCATCCAAAGTATATGCATAATCTGCATGCAGTTGCTTCAGGTCTATTCTTGAAGTTCCCTTTCCTACTTCTTCATCAGGCGTGAACACAATTTTTATTTCGCCGTGCTTTACATTGTTATTTTTTGTAAGATAATTCGCCATATCCATTATTATAGAAACACCGCTTTTATCATCTGCGCCTAACAGTGTTAAGCCGCTTGCTGTAATAATACCGCTGCCTTTATGCTCTTTTAAATAAGGATAATCTTTTTTTGATATTACCTGTGTGGTATCATCGGGCAGCACAATATCTTTTCCATTATAATTTTCATGCAGTATAGGTTTAACGTTGGTGCCACTGCAATCGGGGGCAGTATCTACGTGACTGCAAAAACAAATAACAGGAACATTTTTGTCTGTGTTAGAGGGGATGGTTGCATACACATAACCATATTCGTCTGCAAAAGCATCTTTAAGCCCGATCGTTTTCAACTCCTTTGCAAGCAATTCACTTAACTGCTTTTGCTTTTCTGTAGTTGGATAAGTATCGCTTCCGGGATCGCTTTGCGTGTCTATCTGAACATAACGCATAAATCTTTCCGCAACGGTGTGCGTATAACCTTGTATCATCTTAAATTAATTATAAGGCAAATAAACAGCTATTCTGCCTATGGGAGTATTTTAAGTTCGGTTTGATTACTGTAAATGCACAGTAACAAGCATAACTTATCAACGGCCTGTTTGCATATATATTCGATATAATTTCGTTATTTCTTCGATGTTTCTTCGATCTGATTGATCGAAGTTATATCGAAGTTATATCGAAGAAATATCGAAGTTATATCGAAGAAATGAATCTGCAGGCGCGAACGTGGATATGAAAAGTAACAGGCAGGGTTTGTTGGTAAGAATAGCGGAAGGATGAAAATAATAAGGGTTGACATTTTTCGAAAGAATGTCAACCCCTACATTAGTATGTGTGTTATTTCCGTCTCGTTTAAAACGGGAGGAATCTCATATTGGAAAGCTGTAGGTGAACAACAACAACAGGGCGGAAAGATTAGATTAAAAAATCTCGATTACTTAATTTTTATATTAGTAAGGGTAAATTTGAATATATTTCCCTGCGTCTTGCTTTCGAAAAATATACACAGTGTCATTTCCACTTATTTTACTTAGTGAATCACCAGCTTTCGCATTTGTTTGCAGATATCCTTCATCGCCTTCAAGAAGATGGGAAGAACCGTTTGTAAAAAGATATGTTGGTAAGTCGTGTTGCATTTCATAATGAATGGTGTCTCTTATAACACCATTAAAGCTGGATTTCTTATACGCTTCTCTCCAGGCCTTTCTTCCTACATATTGGTCGTGTCCCCAGAACATTAGTCCTATAATTACAACTGAATAATTTATTATGTAAAATATTTTTTTATCAGAGGGTTTTTTGATTGCCATTGTCACAGTTATGCGTAGTTACGAGTTATGTGAGTTGTCATTTTAAGCTTGTCCCAAGCACAAATATTACCGAATTATCTGAAATTGAAAAAAATTGTTGTGCCTCATAAATCAACACTTTTCTTTCGCTTTTTTGTATTGTCAGTGCCGACAATACGCAAATACAATTCTTCTCCATATAATGAATGAATAGCTTATCTTCAAAACACCAAACTCTTTTACTATGAAACTAACCTTTACACTTATTATTTTATGTTTTTCTCTTGAATTGATGGCGCAAAAGGCGGGAACGCCGGATACATCTTTTGCTGGTCAGGGCAAATTATTATCAACTACTTCATTGGGATTACCTTATGCTGCACAATCTGTAGTTATAAAAAAAGATGGTGCCATACTCGTTGGAAGTGGAGAGGGTACAGCTTTTTTATTAAAACAATTTTTAAACAATGGCATTCCTGATTCTTCTTTTGGGGTTGCAGGCGAAGCCAGAACAGTTTTTAAAAATTATTTAGATGCTTATACCACATCTGTAAATATCACTAATGATAATAAAATAATTGCTGCAGGCACAGGTGGCGGCGGAATAGGTACGCATAATAGCGATATTTTACTTGCAAAGTATTTAGCAAATGGAAAGACGGATTCAAGTTTTGGAAAAAATGGTTCAGTAGCTATTGACCTCAAGTTAATTGAAGTTATAAATTGTATGAAAATAACAAACCAGGGAAAGATTTTAGTAGCGGGCTACTGTGCCGCAGGCGATGAAAAAAAGGATAATTGTTTTCTTGCACAATTTAACAACGATGGTTCTATAGATACAAATTTTGGTGATAGCGGAAAAGTTGTTACTGATGTTGGAGCATCTTATCAATCATATATTAATTCAATTGCAGTAGCGCCTGATGGAAGCATTGTTACTGCCGGCAGCGCTAAATACATACCCAATTCAAAGCAAGATCAAATTTTATTAGCAAAATATACTGTTGATGGAAAACTAGAAACTGATTTTGGCACAAATGGTTTGGTGTTTACAGATGTAGGCTCAGATGCAGATTATGGTTATGCTGTTGCTTTACAAAACGATAAGAAAATAGTTGTTGCGGGCGCAGCAAATTATCTCATCCAGGATTCAACTGCTATGGTAATTGTACGTTATAATAACGATGGCAGTCTTGATAAGTCTTTCAATAACACTGGCGCTTTACCTGTTTTTTTTGGAAATGATGATGCGGGTGCAAGAGCATTATCATTACAACCTAATGGAGATTATATCATAGGTGGAGTTAAGTTTGTGGATTACACCTCACCACCTAATTATGCCGCTGATGATTTTGCCCTTGCATCAGTTACAAAGGAGGGAAAGATTGATTCCTCATTTGGAACAAACGGAATCACCACTACTGATTTTTCAGAATTTGATGATGGGTGCGCTGCTCTTGCACTGCAACAAGATGGTAAAATCATTGCTGCGGGAGGTTCTACAGATGTTACTAATAGGATAACCTATATAACACTTGCCCGTTATAATGGCTTTTTAACTCAAAAACAAATCATCGTTCAAAAGATCAAACACTATATACAAACGCACAATGCGCGGGCAACAACATTAAACAACGTTTCTGTGTATCCTAATCCTGCACAGAGCATTTTGCATATACAAGGTTTATTATCCAATGCAAAACTTACGGTTGTTGATTTGAGTGGTAGAATAGCTGCGAGCAGTGAGCTACGAGCTGTGAGCGGCGTATACGATTTGAACATTGCTTCATTGCATGCAGGTAATTATTTGCTGAAGATTGAAACCAATGGAGAAGTGGTTACAAAGCAGTTTGTGAAAGAGTAGTCGGAAAGACGGCAAGTCAGTAAGTCCGAAAGAAATACCAGCAACAAACAGTATCTTCAAAACACCAAACTCTTTTACTATGAAACTAACCTTTACACTTATTATCTTATGTTTTTCTCTTGAATTGATGGCGCAAAAAGCAGGAACGCTGGATAATAGTTTTGGAGACAGCGGTATTGTGACCACAACTTTTGACAGTGCTTCGGGAGAGGCAAGGGCCGTTGTTATTTCACCAGGGTCTTATATTATTGTTGCCGGTAATGAATACGTAGGCCTACCATCCAGGCAATGCTTTAGTATAGTAAAGTATAGGCCAGATGGCGTTCCGGATTCCACTTTTGGTAAAATTGGAAAGGTAAAATCATATTTTTCCAAAATATTCGCATATACCTATTGTGCTGCACTGCAGCCGGACGGCAAAATATTAGTAGGCGGTTCCATGTCATCTGACATGGCTGGCTATGGTAATTACTTTGTATTGATCCGTTATTTAAAAAATGGTACTCCCGATTCTTCCTTTGGTCATTCGGGATTAGACACTACTATTCTAAAACATAATATTGGAGGTGAGTTTCATGCTGTTTTCATACAATCTGATGGCAAGATTGTGGGCGTAGGCAAAAGTGCTGATGAAAATTATATAGCCATCAGGTATTTACCTGATGGAAAATTAGATTCCAGTTATGGAATAAATGGAGTAGCTAATGCAGATTTCAGGAATGATTACTGTGTGGGAGGTGCATTACAGCCGGATGGTAAAATCATTGCAGGTGGATATACTTACGATTACAGATCAGGTAAGCAGGAGTTAATGATTGTAAGATTTACCAGTGCCGGAAAAACAGATTCCTCCTTTGGCAGAAATGGAATGGTCATTACCGATTTAGGACTTGCCGGTATTAAATGCAATGCAATGGCCTTACAGGCTGATGGAAAGATTATATTAGAAGGCACCTACTTTAAGGGAGGAAACAATATTGTTTTGACACGATTTAATAACGATGGTCAGCCGGATAAAACTTTTGGAACGAATGGCAAACAACTGAACGTCTACAAAAACTTTCCGTGGGGTAATGCTATGGCCTTGCAGGCTGACGGTAAAATTGTTGTTGCCGGGTATGTATATTTTCAACCGGTTAATAAGATCTTTTTTGGGTTGGCGCGCTATCAACAAAACGGCGATGTTGATTCCTCCTTCGGTTTTAATGGCGGTGTACAAACTATATATGCAAAGGGGGGTGAAGCTTATGCGGTAGCTATTCAGCAGGACGGAAAGATAGTTGCCGCAGGTAAAATTTACCGGGGGGTGCAATCAATTGAAGAATACGGTACCATCAGATATAACAACGGTAAGTCAACCCTAAAACAGGTTATCGTAAAACACTATATACCTGATGATGCGCAGGCAACAACATTGAGTAATATTTCCATCTATCCCAATCCTGCACAGAATGTATTGCATGTAGAAGGTTTATCATTATCACAAAACCTGCCTGCCGACAGGCAAGGAACAAAACTTACGGTTGTTGATTTTAATGGTAACATAGCCATGAGCTATGAACTATCACCTATGAACTCTTCCTGCAACCTCAATATTGCTTCATTACATGCAGGTAATTATTTACTGAAGATTGAAACCAATGGCGAAGTGGTTACAAAGCAGTTTGTAAAAGAATAATGCAATAATTTCAAACAATAACTTAATGCTACATTTCTCTTATTAACTTTAAATCATAAATCAATTCTATGAAAAAAATTTACCTGGACTTTTTGTTCATTCCTGTCCTTTTATTTTCTTGTTTTCCGGTGTTTGCGCAACATGCAGGCAGCCTTGACAGCACATTTGGCAAAAACGGAATTAGTGTAAACAATCCTGAAAGATTGATCATTAACAGTTTTGCAACGCTAAGCAATGGTAACATCGTTGCTGCGGGTGATTCATCGGATGATGCAATGCTTATGCGCTATACAGCTGATGGTGTTTTAGATGCAGGTTTTGGCAATAATGGTGTGCTTGATATAACAAAAGATATTCCGCCGCTTATTTATATTTATAGCTATTATGAAGGAATAAATGTTTTTGCATTACCCGGGAATAAAATGATCGTATGTGCTTTACGGGAATCTGCATTTACAAATCCCAACCCGGTTTTTTTGCAGTACGATGCAAACGGAAAGCTTGACAGCAGCTTTGGAACTGCAGGCGTAATTGTTACAGATGTTACTTCTCCCCAACCTGTAACGCCGGTAATTCAAAAAGATAATAAGATATTACTTCAGGCGGCATTGGTGGTAGAACGGATAAAAACCAATGGTGCAAGAGACAGTAGTTTTGGCATTAACGGGTCATTGCTGGTGAGTTCATATTTGAACAATTCAACTTCTTATTATCAAAACACATCAGTTGCTATTGACAGCAACAGCCGTGTTATTGTTTTGGGTTATGGACGGCACTCCGGTTCGAATAATGACTTTATAACAACCCGCTTTTCTCCTGAAGGTAAAATTGACAGCAGTTTTGGTGTAAATGGTGTGTCATGGAAAATAACTACCAGCACCAATGAGATCAGTAACGACCTGGTGATCCTGCCTGATAATTCCATAGTTGAAGAAGGAAGTATGCAGAATTCAGCTAACCTGTATTTAAAGATGGTGAAACTGCTGCAAAACGGTTCAGTTGATGTTGGGTTTAACAACCGGGGGTATATTTTAACGCCTGTTTCAGGCGATGAGAACGGGCTTAAATATAAAATCGGTCGGCAGGCTGATGGAAAAATTATTTCTTTAATGGAGAATTATTCAATTGACAATAATCATACATTGTTTGTATCAAGATTAAATGTGAATGGCTCTTTAGATAACAGTTTTGGCGTGAATGGAACATCTGCATTCGGTATAGATAAAAAGCCCTTGCTTTCACTTTCCCTGGCATTGGATAATGACCAAAGAATATTAACCGGAGGTGCATTTAATATCGATCCCCGCTATCATCCGTTTCCATTTATAACAAGGATGCTTACAGTGGATGGGTTAAATGCCAGGCGCAATGATGCAGTTGCTGCACTATCAATTAATAAAAATATTTCCATCTATCCCAATCCTGCACAAAACGTTTTGCATATAGAAGGTTTACCATCATCACAAAACCTGCCTGCCAACAGGCAAGGAACAAAACTTACGGTTGTTGATTTTAATGGTAACATAGCCATGAGCTATGAGCTATCAGCTATGAGCTCCTCATACAACTTCAACATTGCTTCATTACATGCAGGTAATTATTTATTGAAGATTGAAACAAATGGTGAGGTAATTATAAAGCAGTTTATGAAGGAATAAGTATTTCATATAAATTATTTTATTGCAAATATTTTAATGCTTAATTTTCATTAACCAAACGATTGAGCTATGAAAATATTTATCGGTTCTTTAGTAGGCGCCATTATACTTTTTATGTGGCAGTTCCTTTCCTGGACTGTACTTGATTTTCACTGGCCCGCACAGCAATACACGCCAAAACAAGACAGCATTATTGCATACCTGGGAACGCAGTTTGATTCAAGCGGCGGATACATTTTACCTACAGTGCCTAAAGGCTCTTCATCAGATGATATGAAAAAACTGGATGAAAGCTCAAGAGGTAAACCGTGGGTACAAATTCAATATCATACATCGCTTGATACCAACATGGGCCTTAATATGGCTAAGAATCTTGCAACCAATTTTGTTATGGTGCTATTCTTCTGCTGGATCATATCAGGCTATGCTACCAATAGCTTTGGCAAGACTCTTTTAGCAGCTATTCTTTTGGGACTGATAATTTTTCTGCACGCAAGCTATACGGAGAATATCTGGTATGAGACATTTGACCTTAAAGGGCATCTTGCAGATTTTCTTGCAGGCTGGGGCGCAACAGGCATCTGGCTTGGCTGGTGGCTGAACAGGAGGTAGTTTCAGTGTTGCGATGTTTCAATGCTTCAGAGTTTCAAAGGTTTCAGTGTTGCATAAAAAAAGCGATGCTTTATTAAATTATAAAGCATCGCTTTTAAATTTATAAAGTCTTTTACGGCATTATAATCAACGGGCTTTTGCCTTTTATATCTACCAGTTCAATATCAAAAACAAGTTCCTGCCCGGCAAGCGGGTGATTGGCATCGAGCATAACAGTATCGGGCGTTACTTCAACAATAACAACCGGTAATTCCTGCCCGTTTTCACCATGCATTTGTAAAGCCATTCCTACTTCAGGTTCTATATCAGGCGGAAAATTGCTGCGCGGAAACTCCATAACCATTTCTTCCTGTCTTGGCCCATAGGCTTCATGTGAAGGGATAGCGACTGTTTTTTTATCACCTACCGACATTCCTGAAACACCTTCATCAAATCCTTTTATCACCATTCCGCTTCCTACTTCAAATTCAAGGGGCTCGCGGCCTTCACTGCTGTCAAATGTAGTACCATCGGTAAGACGGCCATGATAATGCACTTTTACTTTATCTCCCTTTTTTGCTTGTTCTTTCATGATTTTTTTTAGTTTGTACCGGTACGGCACCGGTGATTTTTTTAATGGAATAGTTTCAGCAAAACCATCCTGCCGCAAATGTATAATTAATAAATAAACGGCTGTTAAGCCTTTGCTTAACCATTTAGTTAAAGCTGTTATTTAAATAAATGCCGGGCGAAAAACTATATTATAAAATAAACTCAAATGCCTTCATCAGGAAAAATCCTTACCAGTTTTATGGATGGCGCCTGGGAAACAATCAACGGGAATTTTTCAACCGTTACAAAACTTGGGTCAAGCCCGAAACCTCTTTCTTCACTAAGGCTCAATTCTTTCAGCCATAAATGAGCTTTCATAATTATCTTTTCAAAGAAGGGCAATTCATTATCGTTGCTGAGAAATTTTTCCATTACAATAAACTGGAAATCGCCCACTACATTATTTTTCTCAAGGCTTTCGTAGCGGCTTGTGATATTCACCTCGTTATTCCTTACCAGTTCTTCCACTACTTTTCTTAGCATCAGGTTTACCCTTTGTTGTATGCGAAACCCGAGGCGGAGTTCAATGCGTATAATATCGTTTGGAATGATGTGCTTTACAAAATAATCGCAGGTGTAAGGATCATCAAGTGTATCTATATGTACGAACCAGTAAATATCGGCGCGCTTGGGTTTTTTATTCAGGATCGAGTAAATGATCTTATGTTCAATTTCTTTGGGGTTATCTGCGCTGGTTAAGTAAACAAGGTGTGTTGAATATTTAGGCACTGAACGATCGTTGCTTAATTCCTGTATCATAGGAATATAATGTTCAAGCCTTACAAATTCAACATAACGGTTCTTGATCTTCCGGCTTCTGTACCATACATACATTACAAAAAATAAAGCGCCGCCCGCCATCACTGTTACATAACCACCGCGTGGAAACTTTATAAGATTGGCTATCAAAAATGATATTTCTATGGTAAAATACACAGCAAGGTACAGGTATATCCAAAGTGACAGTACACGCCTCGAAACCATATAATTCGAAAAAAGAATAGAGGTGCTTAACATGCACATGGTAATGGCAAGGCCATATGCCGCTTCCATATTTTTAGATTCCTGGAAATACAAAACAATGCCTGTACAACCTATAAACAACATTGTATTTACTCCGGGAATAAACAACTGGCCCTTCTCTACGGTTGGATAAACGATCTTCATTTTAGGCCAGAGGTTCAATCGCATCGCCTCTGAAATTAACGTGAAAGAACCCGATATCAAAGCCTGGCTGGCTATGATGGCAGCAACAGTTGAAATGATAATGCCCGGCAATTTGAACCATTGTGGCATCACTCCATAAAAAACATTAAATGTATCTGCAACGTGGCCGGTTACAGAAACACCTTTGTAGTTTGCAAGCAGCCATGCGCCCTGCCCGAGGTAGTTCAGTATAAGACAAATTTTTACAAACACCCACGATACGCGGATATTACCGCGGCCGCAATGGCCAAGGTCTGAATATAAAGCTTCGGCGCCTGTGGTGCAAAGGAACACAGAGCCCAATAACCAAAAACCATTCGGGTAAACAGTAAGTAATTCAATAGCGTAATGAGGGCTTAACGCTTTAAAAATATAGAGGTCATCTGTAAGGTGAGATAAGCCAAGAACGCCGAGCATTATAAACCATATGGTCATGATCGGGCCAAAAAGTTTACCGATAGATGCAGTGCCGAACTGTTGCAAAAAGAATAATAAGCACAAAATAGCAAGCACTATTATTACAATGGTTTTTATAGTTATATCTGAAAACAGGTTTATCTGCTTTAACCCTTCTACTGCTGACGTGATAGATATAGGAGGAGTAATAATGCCATCTGCAAGTAAAGCTGCACCACCGATCATAGCAGGCAGCACAAGCCATTTTTTTTGTCTTCTTACCAATGCATACAAACTGAAAATACCACCTTCTCCCCTGTTATCTGCCTTCAGGGTAAGTACAACATATTTTACGGTGGTTTGCAAAGTAAGCGTCCAGATTATGCATGATAAAGAGCCCAGTATCAGGTCTTCGCTTATAACTTTGCCACTTACAATTGCATTGAGTACGTAAAGGGGTGAAGTACCAATATCACCATAAATAATTCCAAGCGCTATCAGTAGTCCGGCTGCAGTAGCGCGGTTAATGTTTTTGCTCACGTTTAAATATTAATTCTAATAATCTTTTCACTGGCAGGCAAATTAGAAGAATTATTCTGATGAAAATTCATCAAAAACTCTGTGCAAAGATATCTGATGAATTTGTGAAACCATCAAAGGAAATTTTTCCACCGTTACAAAACTTGGGTCAAGGCCAAAACCTCTTTCCTCATTCAGGCTAGCTTCTTTAAACCAAAAATGCAACCTCATTATTATTTTTTCAAAAAAAGGAAGCTCGTTATCCTGGGATAAATATTTTTCCAGGATTATAAACTGAAAATCGCCCACTACATTATTCCGCTCAAGGCTTTCATACCTGCTGGTTACATTAACTTCATTATTACTTACAAGATCCTGTATCACTTTACGCAGCATAAGGCCGAGTCTTTGCTGCACCCTGAATCCCAAACGAAAATCAATACGGATAATATCATTGGGAATTATGTGGTCAACGATATATTCACAGGTATAAGGGTTGTCAACCGTATCAACATGTACGAACCAGTAAATATCGGCACGCTTAGGTTTTTTATTTAGAATAGAATAAATGATCTTATGCTCTATTTCCCTTGGACTATAGGAAGCTGTAAGATAAACGAGATGCGTAGCGTATTTGGATATTGATCTGTCCTTTCTTAGTTCCTGGATCATCGGTATATAATGATCGAGCCTTACAAATTCAACATAACGGTTTTTTATTTTCCGGCTTCTGTACCAGATATACATTACAGAAAAGTTGATGGCTGCCAGCAGCATAGTTACATAACCGCCATCTAAAAATTTATGTGATAAAGCAGCAAGGAATGTTAGTTCTATGGTTAAGTATATGGCAAGAAACATATAAATCCATAAAGGTTTTATGCGGTGCAGCACCATATAATTAGCAAATAAAATTGTAGTGGCAATCATAGTTATAATTATAGCAAGGCCGTAAGCTGCTTCCATTTTTGATGATTGCCTGAAATAAATTATTACAAAGGCGCAACCCACAAACATTAATATATTCATAGCGGGTATGAATAATTGCCCTTTTGCTTCGGAAGGATATTTCACTCTTAGTTTTGGCCAGAGGTTTAAACGGATCGCTTCACCTATAAGTGTAAAGCAACCGGCTATCATTGCCTGGCTTGCAATTATGGCTGCGCTTGTTGCTATGATCACACCTATAATAACAAACCACGAAGGCATAAGATCGTAAAACGTATTCATATGCAGTTGGTCTTTCAATGCCGATGTTATTGTAAGCCCTTCCCGGTGCGCCAGCAGGTAAGAGCCCTGGCCAATGTAATTGAGCAAAAGGCATGCTTTTACATATATCCAGGAAACACGCATATTTCCTTTGCCGCTGTGGCCGAGATCGCTGTAGAGCGCTTCAGCACCGGTAGTACAAAGAAACACCGCACCCAATAAAATAAATGCACCTTTATAATTGATTAAAAAATTGATGGCGTAATAAGGATTGAATGCTTTGAAAATAGAAAAATTGTCTAAGAGATGTATGCAACCAAGAATCGCGATCATTGTAAACCATATAAACATTATTGGCCCGAATAACCTGCCGATAGAACCTGTGCCGAACTGCTGCAAAAAGAAAAATATCAGCAATATGGAAAGCACGATTATCATAATAGTGTCTGCAGAAATGCTATGCATCAACGGTATGTTCTTTAAACCTTCTACAGCAGACGTAATGGAAATTGGCGGTGTTATTATGCCATCCGCCAGCAAGGCCGCTCCTCCAATTATTGCCGGCATTAAAAGCCATTTGCGCCTGCGCCGTACCAATGCGTATAAGGCAAAAATTCCGCCTTCACCTTTATTATCAGCACGTGAAATAAGCAGTACATATTTAATAGTGGTTTGAAAAGTGATCGTCCAGATTATGCAGGAAAGGCTTCCTATTACCAACGGATCTGTAACCGTTCTGCCGTTAACGATTGAGTTAAATACGTAAAGCGGAGATGTGCCAATATCTCCATAAATTATTCCTAAAGCAAGAAGAAAACCGGCTGCGGAGACTTTATTAATACTTTTATTCACAGATAGCTAAATTGTGCTGATACAAATGTATAAGTAAATAATTTCACTAACGGCGTATATGAATTTTCATATTATGCGTTAAGTTCATTATAAAATAAACAGTCTTTTTCTTTAAACCGTATTTTTGTCCGAGTTAAGATTTAATGCCGATGATACCTAAATGTTTTTTTTGTTTATCCATACTTATTTTTCCTCTGCTTTTAAATGCCCAAAAAATTACTTATACAGAACCTGATAAAGATGATATACGATCTGTTGACTTTGACATTATAGGTAAAATTGGCAACAATTATCTTTTCTATAAAAAAGTGCACAACAACAATTATTCTATTTCTGTTTATGACAACAATATGCAAATTGTTGACAAGGTAAAAATGGATTTCCTGCCCGATAAACTCATCAACTCAGATATTATTACTAACCGTGATTATTTTTATTTTATCTATCAATATCAGAAAAAAAATGTTGTGTATTGTTCTGCCGTTCGTATAAATGGCCAGGGAAAATTAATGGCAGACCCGGTTGTGCTTGATACAACAACGATCAACTTTTTTGCAAGCAATAAAATATACAATGTTTTATATAGTGAAGACAAGCAACGCATAGGAGTATATAAAATAAACAGCAAAGATGAAAGCAGGTATATTTTTACCAGCTCTGTTTTTGATGGCTCCCTGAACAAACTATCAAAAACAGAAACAGCAATATCTATGCGCCCCAATACAGATTTTCTTACTGAATTTGCATTGGACAACGATGGATGGATGGCATTTGTAAAGGAAGCAGGTAATACTAATGGTGGAGGTACTATACAGGAATTATCATTACTGATTAAACAGCCGGGTGTAGATACTTTGGCTGCTTACCCGATCGTCATCCCTAACATTTACCTGGACAACATTCACGTTAAAGTAGACAATAGCAATAAACATTTTGTAATAGTTTCTTTTTATTCAAAACAAAGAAGAGGAAATATTGACGGTTTATATTCCACACTATGGAAAAGAAATGCTGATTCAGCTTTAGTCTCAAAAGTTTTTGAGTTTAATGATCAGTTGAAAAGCAATGCAAAAAGTGAAGGCTCTACTCGTGCAGCATTCAATGATTATTTTTTGCAGAATATAGTTGTACGTAAAGACGGAGGCTTTGTAGCGCTTTCTGAATCTGCTTATTCTTCAAGCCGCGGTATTTATAATAACCGCTATGATTATTATGGCAGCCCTTATATGAACAACTCAAATTATTATCTGTATGGTAATTCTTTCGGGTCCAGTTATTATTATCCCTGGATGAATTCTTATGGTTATAATAACTACCCTCAATTAACACGTTATTATGCGGATAACATAGCTATAATGGCTTTTGATTCTTCTGCCAATATGCAATGGACAAGCATTATACAGAAATCTCAATACGATGACAATTCGGATAACTTCATTGGTTATGGTATATATGTATCTTCAGGGCAGGTAAACTTTCTTTTTAACCAGTTTGCAAAACGAACATTGCTGTTACAATCTGAAGCTTTGGATATAACAGGCAAAGTAAAAGAAGCACCCACACTTAAAGAACTTGACAGAGGTTACCAGTTTATGCCCAGGTATATGAAACAGGTAAGCAGCAGGGAGGTTTTAATTCCCTGTCAATACAGAAATTATCTTTGCTTTGCCAAAATAGAATTTTAAGTAAATCAAGTGGTATCATTCTTTAGAGACAGGTCTGCAGTTGCCGTTTTCTGGTTAATTACTATTTGCTTTGGGCTGCACATACATTCCCTTTTATATACGCCTTCAATCATCACTAAGCCTGATGACGGGTTCTTTTATTACCTGCTACAGCCTTTACAAAACGGAGATGCATATTTTACTTCAATGCTATATGTGCTGTTTATTTTTCTGCTGGCATTGCAGTTAAATTTTATGCTGAATATGCTGCGCATGCTTCCCAAACCTACTTATACGCCTGCACTTGCATTTATTCTTTTTTCAGCATTAATACCATCACTAAATATTATAACGCCTGCGTTATTAGCCTGCAATTTTTTTATATGGATTTTATACCGGGCGTGTAAATTATATGCTGCGCCAAAAGCAAAAACATCTATCTATAATTTTGGATTATTGAATGGCTTGTGTATCATTCTTTACTATCCTTCTTTGCCGTTGGTACTTATTGCTATACTGGCTTTAATTATAATGCGTCCGTTTCGCATTAATGAATGGTTTGTGCTTTTTTTCGGCATTCTTACGCCGGCCTATATTTTAGGCGGTTATCTTTTTTTAACAGGCAATCTTAAATTCATACCTCAACCGCAACAATTATTCGACCTGATAAAGTTGCCTTTACAGTCAATTAATATAATTGTTAGTTTAAGCACCGCTGTACTTATAATTCTCTGGAGTATATTTTCGGTACAAAATGCCGGCGGCAATACTTTGATACAGGTTAGAAAAAGCTGGACTGTTTTCCTGGCTGCGCTTGTACTGATAATACCCATTGTTTTTTTTGTAAACGATGCTTTTCCGGCTGCGATTTTACTGGCATTGATTCCGGCTGCATCTTATACAGGGTATGCATTTGCAATAAAACGGAATATTTTACCGGTGATCTTTTTTTGGCTGCTTTTGGGGCTGGCAATATATAACAACTGGTTTGCAAAGTATTAGGTGGTTATTATTATTACAGCAACTATTTTTGCAGCATTGCTTATTAAATTTCTCTGGTTACTATTTATAAACAAAAGAATTTAATATATGAAATTCGGCGTTGTTGTTTTTCCGGGCTCTAATTGCGACAGGGATATGCAGGATGCACTGCAGAACGACATGAATAAAGAAGTGATCATGCTTTGGCATAAAGATAAAGACCTCAGCATGTTCACCACTGATGATTGTATTGTATTGCCGGGTGGATTTTCTTTTGGTGATTATTTGCGTTGCGGTGCTATTGCCCACTTAAGCCCGATGATGCAGAGCGTTGTTGAATTTGCTAATAAAGGCGGGAAAGTTTTAGGTGTTTGCAATGGCTTTCAGATTCTTTGTGAAAGCGGCCTGCTGCCAGGTGTTTTATTACTTAATGGCAATCAACAATTCGTTTGCAAAAACATTCATTTAAAAAACATTGAAGGCAATATTTATAAAATACCAATTGCTCATGGTGATGGCAGGTATTTTGCAGATGATAAAACATTGGATGAACTGGAATTGAATAGCCGGGTTATATATTATTATTGCGATGAAAACGGGAATGTTGACAAGCAATTCAATCCCAATCATGCAATAAGAAATATTGCAGGAATCAGTAATAAGAACAGGAACGTTTTTGGAATGATGCCACATCCTGAAAGAGCCGCATCCGGTAATTTGGGAAATACAGATGGCCTGAGAATTTTTAAAGAACTCGGATTAAATTAACACAGTACTATGAAACAATTAGCGATCACCCTTGCCACATTTTTTGTATTCGCAGCATTGCATGCACAAATTCAGGATCCTGTAAAATGGAATTATTCAGCAGTTAAAAAATCTGATAAGGAATATATTGTAACTATTTCTGCAACGCTTTCTGCCGATTGGCATATTTACTCAATGCATACACCTGACGGCGGACCTGTAGCTACTATATTTAATTTCAAAAAAAACCCTCTGATTAATTTTAATGGAAAAGTAACAGAGAATGGTGATTTAAAAACTGTGCACGATGACATATTTGGTATTGATGTAAAATATTATGCACAAACTGTAACATACACGCAGCAGATAGTGCTTAAATCACCGGTAAAAACGAATCTCTCGGGCTCGGTTAAATATATGGTGTGCAATGAAAAAATGTGTATGCCGCCTAAAACAGTTCCCTTCAATATTCAAATACAATAATGGCATCAGCGCGTTTACTGAAGTGCATATTATTCATCATTTTTTTAACTGCAACGCAATCAGTATTTGCGCAAAACAATAGTCCGTTACATCTTAATTTTTCAACTGAAAGAAAAAACGATTCGCTTGTTTATCTTGTTGTAAAAGCGACCCTGCAAAAAGGTCTTTTTCTCTTTTCTGCAAAGCCGCAAAACACTGATGATGCATTTATCTCACAACTTAATTTAGATAGTAATTCATCCAAATATTTATCGGATACAAGCATACGAGAATCATCCAATTTAGTATTGATAAAAGATGATAAAACAAGCTCATCCTTTCACGGCTTTTTTGATTCTGCACAATTGCGTTATCCTTTAAAAATCAAAAAAGATGACAGCATTATTATCAAAGGCTCTTTTGCATGGTTAGGTAAACAGTCAGATGAATTCCCAAGCGGTGAAGAAAAGTTTGAAGTAACAGTTGCTCCTGAAAAAGCAAGTATATCAAATGTAGTTGTGCCTGCACAAAAACCTAAAACCTGGGTGGGTTTTTTCTGGATAGGAATGCTTGCCGGTTTAATTGCGGTTTTCATGCCTTGTCTTTATCCACTTTTTCCGGTAACGGTTAATTATTTTATGCATCATTATGGCGGGCACAGGCAAGGTTTAAAAAATGCGCTGCTTTATTCATTGTTCATCATTCTTATTTACGGTGTTCCTGCAACATTGCTTACATTAATTTTTGGCGACACTACTCTATACAAAATATCAGTAAACCCAATTACAAATCTTTTCTTTTTTGCTATTTTCATTGCATTTGCGCTTTCATTTTTTGGATTGTTTGAAATTACGTTGCCTTCATCATGGTCAACACAAACTGATAAAATGGCAAGCCGCAAAGGATATCTCGGGATATTTTTTATGGCGCTTACACTGGTGATCGTTTCATTCAGTTGCACCGGTATTGTAGCAGGACAATTACTCAGTTATCTTTCTTCTGAAGGCCTTTCCGCAGGACCAATTGCAGGCATGTTTGGTTTTGGAACGGGCATCGCGTTGCCGTTTACTTTATTGGCTTTATTTCCTTCACTAATTCATTCAATGCCCAAAAGCGGCGGCTGGTTAAATACAGTTAAAGTAACCTTTGCTTTTATTGAGCTGGGATTGGCTTTAAAATTTTTAAGCAACGTTGATCTTATTTATCATTGGAGATTGTTGGATCGTGAAGTCTTCATCGGTTTATGGATTGTAATAGCGGTGCTGCTTGGTTTTTATTTATTGGGAAAACTTAAGTTTTATCACGACAGTGAAGTAAAGAACATAAACATGATGCGATTGTTTTCTGCCATTGCAGCTTTTGCATTTGCGTTATACATGTTGCCAGGAATGTGGGGCGCTCCTTTAAAAGCATTAAGCGCATGGATTCCGCCTGAGTATACACAAGACTTTAATTTATCTAATACACAATCATCAAACAATACTGTTATTAATGATGTAAATGCTGCAACTCCTCCCAAAAAATTTGCAGATAAAATTGCAGCACCTTATGGATTGAAAGCCTATTTTGATCTGGATGAAGGCATTGCTGCTGCAAAGGTTTTGCATAAGCCGGTTATGCTTGATTTTACAGGATATTCATGCGCCAACTGCCGCAAAATGGAAGCAGAAGTTTGGAGTGATCCTGAAGTACTAAAACGCATCAGCGGAAATTTTGTATTGATAAGTTTATATGTTGATGAACCAACTGAATTGCCATCGGATGAGCAATACAAAAATGCAAAAGGCGAAGACATAACAGATTACGGGGAAAAGAATCTTGACTACGAAATAAGCAAGTTTGGTTTTAATGCGCAGCCTTTATATATGTTTATGGATGCAGACCAAAATGTATTAAGCAATGTTAAATACGGTTACGATCCTGACGTTGATAAATTCATTCATCATTTAGATGAAGTGAAGGCAAAGTTTGAAAGCAATTCATCCGGTCGATAATACCAAATCGCAGGCATCTCCAACATTTACCTTCTTATTATAATTCATAATAAATTAAAATAAGCAAACACAGATTGCAATAACTTTAGTTTTTCTCTCACTATAAAACATAACATTATGGAAAACGAAAATTTGCCTTCTGAAGAACAACAAAAAAGCTTGACAGATAACCTTAGCGAAACTGCAGGAGACTTAAAAGATAAAGCCGCCGATACTGCTGATAAAGTAGCAGATAAAGCAAGTGATCTCTGGCATGCAACCGAAGAAAAAGCGGAAGCATTGTTTGATAAAATAAAATCCGGTGATCTTACAGAAGAAGCAAAAGAAAAGCTGAATGATATTGCCGATGGTGCTAAATCACTATGGAATAAAATAGTTGATAAGTTTGATGGCGACCCGGAAGAAAAGGCATGATAAGGTTTCGCTTCTTTTAAACAAAATTACTTTGAACGCATCAGTTACAATTGATGCGTTTTTATTTGCCAAGATATGTATTGGGAATTTGCAAACCTGTTTTTTCAATATCCCATATAATGCTTGAAACTTTCCATCCCTGCGGGGTTTTTATCAATTGAAAACTATTTACACCACGCTCTTTTACAATGTCAGTGCTGTTAACAAAAGTTTTATACGTGCTTATACGTTGTGCGATGTTACCAAACTGATCAGTACGGCCATAAATCTCCTGTTCGTTGAAAGATGTTATTTTAGTTGATTCAACATAATTCCTGAAAGCTTTTACAAAATCATTGATAGATAATATTTGTGCTGTATCTGTAATATAATTTATCAATTGTGCCTGCGGAATAAAATAATATTGAATACTGTCGTAACGCGGTTGATCGCCGCTTTTAAAACTGATGGAAGCATATGCATCATCCACAGCTTTTTTAATCGCAGCATCATCAGGCGCAGTATAAGTATTTGTCTGCGTTGTGTTATTATTTGAACCGGAATTGCATGAATAAAATGCAACAACAGATAAAGTAAAAATGCTGATAATATATTTCATATAGATTGTTTTTAAATAAAAATATGTTGTTTAGCTTTTGTTTCAATAATTTCATCTGCCATAATTATCACAGCACATAATCTCTCACTATAAAATCATCCACTGCCATGAAAAAGTTTACCTTTCTTTTTTACCTCCTGTTATTTACAATGATGCTTAATGCACAAAATTCCATAGGTATTTTTCAACACCAGGCTGATGTTGGCAATACACAAACCGGCAGCGCTGCATATAACACGCAGATGCAGCAATATGCTGTTGAAGGTTCCGGCAATAATATCTGGTTCAATCATGATGGATTTCATTATGTGTACACGCAACTCACCGGCGATTTTATTTTGCGATGCAATGCATCTTTTATTGGTAAAGGTGTTGAACAACATCGCAAATTTGGATGGATGATCCGTTCATCATTAGACAGCACCTCTGCCTGCGCAAGTGTTGCCGTGCACGGCGACGGGCTTACTTCACTTCAATACAGGAAAAACAACAACGACAGTATGAAGGAAGTAAGATCAACATTAACTGCAGCTGATGTTATACAGTTTGAGCGCAGAGGCAATATGTACATAATGTCTGTTGCACACAAAGGCGAAATTTTTACTGAAGACAGTGTACAGCTTGATCTTGGTGATAATTTGTATGTGGGCTTATTTGTATGCTCACACAATGCAACAGTAAAAGAGAAAGCAATATTTAATAATGTGCGTATTGTAATTCCGGCGCCATCAACACTTGTTCCTTACAAACAATATATCGGCAGCCAGTTGGAATGGATGAATCTTGCAACAGGCAACAGCAAGATCATTTATCAATCGCCGCGTTCTTTCCAGGCGCCTAATTTTATGAAAGATGGAAAATCTCTTATCTATAACAGTGATGGAATTATTTACAAATTTGATCTTGCCACAAACAAGCCTTCTGTTTTAAATACAGGCTCTGTTAAGCAAAATAATAACGATCATGTTATGTCATTTGACGGCAAGATGCTGGGCTTAAGCAGTAGCAGCAACAATGATAATGTTTCAAAGGTTTATACAGTTTCAATTAATGGTGGAGAGCCTAAAAACATCACACCAACGGGTCCATCTTATTTACACGGATGGAGTCCAGATAAAAAATTTCTTGTATTTACAGGACAACGAAATAATGAATTTGATATTTATAAAATCGCATCAGACGGAAGCGGGAATGAAATGAAACTCACCAATACAAAAGGTTTGGATGACGGACCTGAATATTCACCCGATGGGAAATATATTTATTTCAATTCTGTAAGAAGTGGCCTGATGCAGGTGTGGAGAATGAAACCTGATGGAAGCAATCCTGAACAGCTAACCAATGATGAATTCAACAACTGGTTTCCACATGTTTCTCCTGATGGCAAATGGATCTTATTTATATCTTTTTCAAAAGATGTTAGTCCTTCTGATCATCCATTCTACAAACATGTTTATATAAGAATGATGCCTGCAGATGGCGGCACATCAAAAGTAATTGCAGCTGTATATGGCGGCCAGGGAACAATGAATACACCTAACTGGAGCCCTGATGGAAAATCGATTGTGTTCGTAAGCAACAGCAATTTTCTTTCACCGGTATATCAAACAGAAGTTATAAACACAAACAAATAGATAGTCGGCATAAATACCTGTTTATTGGTTTACCTACGTGTTAAGTGTGTTTACCTACCGTTTCATTTGTTAAACCTAAAGTGAGTTTATTATATTCATCACCATATATATTTTCGTATCATCAATCAAAAGAATAAATAAATGGACAGAGAGGAAAGAAGAAGATTAAAGTATGAGGCGAGAGGGCATGCAAACGCTAATGGAGGCAATAGAATATGGAGTGGAATGTTATTGCTTGTTGCCGGTGGGTTATTAATGGCAAGGCAATTAGGAGCAGACATACCTTCCTGGTTGTTTCATTGGGAAATGCTGATAATTGCAATAGGATTATTAATAAGTTTTAAAAGCGGGTTTAAAAATGCGGGCGGGCTTATAATGATATTGGTTGGTGTTGCTTTCTTATTGAATGATATTATACCAAATGCCCACATGGAAAATTTCATTTGGCCTGGAATTTTAATGATAGTGGGCATTGTTTTTATACTAAGGCCACGCTCTCCGAAAATGCACAAGTGGGATAAATGGGAAAGAAAGGATTGGAATAATTATGGTGAAAACCTGAAAAATAAAATTACTGCAGACAGCACCCCATTGCAATCTGAACCAATAGAAGATGACGCAGAATATATTGAAGTTAATTCAGTGTTTGGCAGCGTTAACAAACTGATTCTCTCAAAGAATTTTAAAGGCGGTGAGATAAACGCTTTTATGGGTGGTGCAGAGATCAACCTGTTGCAGGCAGATATAAAAGGACCCGTGCAACTTGAAATTAATACTGTGTTTGGCGGTGCTAAATTAGTTGTTCCCGGTAGCTGGCATGTGAAGAATGAAATAACAGCCGTATTTGGCGGCGTTGAAGATAAACGCAATCCGGGCATCGCTTCTATTGAACTGAATAAAACGCTTACTATAAAAGGGGCTTGTGTATTTGGCGGAATTGAGATAAGGAATTTTTGATCACTATTTCTTACAACATCAAATCATCACCGTGGTATAAAATGTAGAGTTGGGTTATTGATGAAAGTTGAATGATGATAAAACAATCACCCGTAAATAATTCCATTGATTTGGTAAGTATAACTTATCTATAAAATAGTTAACCTCCGGTCAAACAGAACTGAAACATTTAAACCAAAAAACATGAAGTGGTATCTCGCAAAACTGGTTTACAGAATTTTATGCGGAGATGGAAAACACACACCGCAATTTGATGAACAATTACGCCTGATAAATGCAGAAGATGAACTGCATGCTTTTCAAAAAGCAAGGTTATTCGGCCATCGCGAACAGGATAATTTTTTAAATGCGTCCGACAAACCTGTGCTTTGGAAATTTATTGATGTATCAGAAATTCATGAATTAAGCAGCCTTAACGACGGAGTTGAAATTTATTCCCGTATTTCAGAAGAAGAAAATGGTGACGTGTTTACAAAACTTACGTTGTTACGTGCCTCACATCTTCATGAAAATTTTATGCATACATCAATGCAGTTAAATTAATACCGTTATATAAGCTTAATAACAAATCAATTTGAACTCAGTTGAATCTAACAGGCGCCTGCTGTTGTTAAACATAGGCTGGTGGAGCATTGCAGGCTTAATTCATGCTTTTATTCTGCTGAGCATAGGCATTACTGTAAATGAAACAATTGTTGATACACTCATCACTTTCGGCCTTATGGGCACAATGTGTTTTTTTATAGTAAACAATATGCGCTATTATTTGCCGAGAAAGGAAAAATACTGGTATATAATTTTTGTAAGTCTTGCTATAAGTGGTATATGCACAGTGATCTCAAAATTATTGCTCAAATTATTTATCGGTGATGATGCTGTGTATATACACCAGATATATCAGTCGTCAGGACTTAGATTCGGCGTAGGTTTTTTGCTGGTAAGTTGTATTGCAATGATGAGTTTATTATGGTATAACCAGGAGGAACAGAAAAAAATGGACGCACATAAAGCAGAAACAGAGCAGCTGGCAAGAGAAGCGGAGCTTTATAAATTAAGGCAGCAATTACAACCGCATTTTTTATTCAACAGTTTAAATTCAATAAGTGCATTAACAGCCTCGCAACCTGAAAAAGCAAGGCACATGATACACCAGTTAAGTGATTTTCTGCGCGGCACTTTACGAAAAGATGAAAAGCAATGGAACACATTAAAAGAAGAGATGCAATACCTTGAACTGTATCTTGAAATTGAAAAAGTAAGATTTGGTTACAGGTTACAAACTACTGTTGATTGTGATGAAGCTGCACTTGATCTTAAACTGCCTTCTTTATTATTACAACCTGTTGTGGAAAATGCGATCAAGTTTGGTTTATATGATACAACAGGCGAAGTGATTATTAAAGTAAAGGCACAAAAAAAAGATAACAATCTTGAAGTTTCAGTGGAGAATCCTTTTGATCCTGAAACTTCGCAACCTTTAAAAGGTACAGGATTTGGATTGGCCTCAATACAAAGAAGATTATTTTTATTGTTTGCAAGGCAAGACTTGTTGAGTACGCAAAAAGAAGACAATCATTTTACAACAATCATTATTATTCCTCAAACTGTATGAACGTAATTATTATTGATGATGAACCATTGGCAAGAAGTATTGTAAAAGAATACCTGCGATCTTATGACAATATAAATATTGTTGCGGAATGCAATGATGGTTTTGAAGGATTGAAAGCGATCAATCAATATGAACCTGATCTTATTTTTTTAGATATCCAGATGCCTAAGATAAATGGCTTTGAAATGTTAGAGCTGATAGAAAATCCTCCTGTGGTTATCTTTACAACAGCCTTTGATGAATACGCCATTAAAGCTTTTGAAAACAATGCAGCTGATTATTTATTAAAACCTTTCAGCAAAGAACGTTTTAATAAAGCAATACAAAAATATATTCACCAGAAAAAAACAACGCCAGAGAAAACTGAAGCAATACTGGAAAGCGCATCACTATCACCTGTTCAGCAAAATCGTGTTGTGGTTAAAGATGGCAGCAAGATCAAAATAATTCCTATATCGCAAATTCAATATTTGGAAGCCGCTGACGACTACGTAAAAATTTTTACTGCTGAAGGTTCGTTCCTCAAGAAAAAAACAATGAGCTATTTTGAACAATCGCTGCAGTCATTCCAGTTTGCACGCATTCATCGTTCTTATATTGTAAACACTCAATTGATCACACGTATTGATCAGTATGAAAAAGACAGTCACTTAGTGTTGTTAAACACAGGTTCTAAATTACCTGTAAGCAAAGCAGGTTACGCCAAACTAAAAGAAGTATTAGGCATATAAAATAAAAATGCTGGTAGTTAAATTACCGGCTTTTTTATTTTAATCTATTTTCAGGAAATTTATTTAATCAACTGCATTTTTTTTGTATCTATTTTTTTGCCATCAGCAATTAAAGAATAAAAATAATCTCCGTTTGAAAAATCATTCGCAGAAATATTAACCTGTCCATTACCTTTTGTATTTAAGCTAACCATTTTTAAAACTTTCCCATTCACATCATTAATAACCAGCTGAGCATTTTTTACAGTGGATGGTAAATAATAATTAATTACAGTATTGCCATTAGAAGGATTCGGCGCATTTTGTTCTATATATGCAGTATTTGAATTGATGACTGCATTACTATTATTAGATGACTGAGATACGTTGATGTTATTCTTGCTTAATGCTGCTTCAATATTTGTAAGCTCATTTTGTAGTTGATTGATTTTTTCATTCAGCGTTGCATTGTTTTCTTTTAAAGAATCATTCTGTGCAGATAATTCCTGGACAGCTTTAACCAACGGCACAACAAAATCGCTGTAACGCAGTCCGTATAAACCATCTTTAGTTGCTGGTTTATCAACTCCACTGAAAATGTAATTGATCTTACTTGCTGCTTTCTCAACATCCTGTGCAATAAATCCATTATAAACAACCGTACTATTGTTTTCATTCTGTTTTTTAAGATTTTCATCATTACTAATATCATTTGTCTTCCTGTTTCTGTTGTAGTATTGATCAAGTGCGCTTACATTAATTGAATAAGTTACCGGTTGCAACAACTTAATAAACTCTAATCCTTTTACATCAGTTTTTATATTCGTTTTATACCTGCCGTCAGAAAGAGTTGTCCAGCTCACCTGTCCGCCGATAGATGTTACATCTGTATTGCCAATGCGCACTTTGTTTGAAGCATCAACTACAGTATTGTAACCAATAGCAGTGGCGTTGGTTAAATTATCAGCAGCAACATCAGTGTTAGCGCCCAGGCCTGTATTAGATGAACCTGTTTTGTTACTAACAAGTGCCCTGAATCCTATAGATGCATTTAAAATTCCTGTTGAATTATAATACAGCGCAGAGCTTCCTGAAGCTGTATTATAACTGCCTGACGTATTATAAAAAAGGCTTGCATAACCATCTGCCGTATTATAATCGGCTGTTGTATTTCCGCCAAGTGCATAAGCGCCTGAAGCAACATTATAATTGCCTGTTGTATTTGCTGTCATTGAATTACTGCCGGTTGCAGTATTGATCGATCCTTTTGTGTTATTGATTAATGTATTATTTCCTATCGCAGTATTATAAGCGCCGGATGTATTCACAGCCAAACTTCTGTATCCAAAAGCTGAATTATATTTTCCGCTGCCTGAATTTAAAGCCTGCAGGCCAAAACTTATATTGCTGTTTGCATTGTTACCAAGATAACCGGCTGTTTGATTATTCACTTTAAACATTAATGCATTTGCATCTGTTGTGCCGATAAAATTAGTTCCGACAATTGTGCCGGCATTACCTGTGATTGACCAATAATTTTGTGCGTTTATATTATTTATTAATGCGAAAACAAAAAACAAAAGAATGTAAAGTGGTAAAAAAGTTGCAGATAATTTCATAGTAATTGATTTAAAATTGTAGTAATTTGGTAAGTCTTGTAATTTATAAACTATTCAGTAAAACCTGTGAAATTTAAGCGCCTTACTTAACTGACTTTACATTCATAGTAAGTATAAATAACAAAAGGGGTGTGATATATAAAAGTAAGTAAGAGGACCTAAGTAATAAGGCTATTTCAATGTAGTAACTATAGCAAATTTCTGATCAAGGCTAACCGAATAAAATTTTACATCTTCAAAAAATTGTTTGTTCCGTATTGCATAAATTCCTGAAAAATTTTCTGTACGTTCCTGCAAACTTCCGTTGGGAAATAAAACTGCTTTTAATTTTTGAATATGTTGGTGCTGTTCGGTAAATCTTCTTTTTTCAGCGCGCAATAATTTCTTTTCGAGTTCGGTTAATTTTTTTAGCGCTTTTGTTTTAAGTGCAAGCACATGATTGCTTAAAGTTGGGTCAATAGAAAGAGCCTGCTGTTCTAATTTATTATAGAGGCTTTCAAAGCTTTCTATTTTGCCGTTTAAAGCATAGCTGTTATTGGTGTTGATTGAAACGATCTTCTTCATCAACTCATGTTCTTCAGCAAAAATATCTTCATTGTTCAATCCAAGTTTTTTTATGGTTTGATGTTGCTTTTCATCAATAATTAAAAAAGAGTTGCGTAAAAACAAAACAGGATAAGGAACATCCGCCTGTTTGAATACTTCCTTCAATTCAAGCCAGTAAGCTAACTCTCCACCACCGCCTATAAATGCAATATTTGGAAGAATTGTTTCCTGTAAAGCGCCGCGTAAAATTACATTCGGACTAAAGCGTTCCGGGTTCTTATTTAATTCATCCAAAATCTCTTCTTCAGTAAATTCTTTTTCAAGATTTTGAATTTTGAATTTTGAATTTTGAGTCTCAATTCTTTCCCGCTTATTATCAGTTAAATAAAATAAATTGATCTCTCTTCCACTTGCCTGAACTTTATAATGTTCTTCCAGTTTTTTAGCTGTTTCTGATACAGCTTTATGCGAGAATTGTTCTTTTAATTCTTTTTCAAGAACAGGTTGAAACATTTTTTTAAAAGCAGCATTATCCGGTATCAACACGATCAAACCATATTCACCAAACAATGCATTTAATAAATGAAGTGTCGATTGCTGTATGGTTGATTTTTCTTTATATGCGTCACGAAATATTTTTATGAGTTCGCCACCATAAGGCAAAACAGAAAGCTGGCCTTCCATCTCATTCGTCAACTGCACAAGATTTTTATCAACCTTCATTCTGCCGACAGCGCCCGTTTGTTTTGTATTCCAAACATATTTTCGCTCATTAATGGTAATATTATTCAGCTCTTCAAGATCGGCATCTTCACTACCCATAAAATACACCGGAACAAAATTATATTGAGGCAATTGTTGTTGTATATCTTCCGCCAGTTTTATTGCATGAAAAATTTTATAAACAACATATAAAGGGCCAGTGAAAATATTCGGCTGATGTGCAGTAGTTACAGTAAAAGTATTTTCATCAAAAAGCAATTGAAGATTAGCGGAAACTTTTTCATGAACATTCAAACCTTCATATTGTTGTTGCAATGTTTCAACCAGCGCTTTTCTGTGTTTAAAATTTTTTCTTTGATTGATGGATTGTTGTAACCCTTCTATGTTTGGTTGAAATTCATAAAAAGGTTGTAACTGCGAAGCGTTATTAAGATAATCTATAACGAGCTTTGAAAAATATCCTGTTTGTTGGTAAGGTATGTAACTACAAATTGTTTCCATGCTGCTCACAAAAGTACTACAAGAAGTAAAAACAATTTGTTCAACTTACTATACCGGTTCATATTAAATTACAAACAACGCTGTTTACCTGCAAAATTTGTAAATACGCCGCAAACTTTGCCTTGCATTTAAACAGAGTATGATATTTGAATAAATGAAAGCTTCAAAATATACTGTACCGTTTCATATAATCTGTTGCATAAGTTTTTTGCTATTGCCGCTGATATTTTTTCCGCACCCTTCCAATACATTGGCCATTTTAAGCAACCCTCCAACCCAACGAGATTTTATAGCTCAGGCTTTGCTGATAGCTTTTTTCTATTTTAATTATTTCTATTTTATACCAAATTTTTATTTCAATAAAAAATATGTTGCGTTTTATTGCATGATTTTATTGTGCCTGTTGTTCATAATATTTCTGCCGTCGTTGTTAACAAATCACTCGCCTTTTGGTCATCCTGCTTATCCACCCGGTTCACATTTTAATCAACCTCCGCAAGACTTTGACAAACCTGGTAGTATCGACGACCATCACCAACCTTCACCGCCGCAAAATCATGATGATTTTCCCTTCTTCGGTGAGATAAGTCATATAATATTTTTATTCTTCGTAGTGCTCCTTCTTTCACTGAGCTTAAAGATCAACAACCGCCTGAACAAAGTACAGCAGGAAAAAACAACTGCAGAATTATCGTACTTAAGGTCGCAGATAAATCCGCATTTTTTATTCAACACACTTAATCTTATTTATTCGCTCACAATAAAAAAATCTGAAAAAGCATCTGAAGCGGTAGTTATATTGGCAAACATGATGCGCTACGTTATTTATGAAAGTGATAAAAATTTTGTACCGCTTAATAATGAAATTGCTTACATAAAAAATTATATTGAACTGCAACAAACACGTTTCGGCGCTTCAACAAAAATGATATTTGATGTAAATGGAGAAACAACATCATCCAAAAAAATTGCACCACTGATTTTAATTCCTTTTGTTGAAAATGCTTTTAAGCACGGCGTGAACTGCGAAGAAAATTCACTGATAAAAATTTATATTGATGTTGATGAACACGCTGTAATGTTATATGTTTATAATACTAAAGTCAGTAAAGCTTCATTGTTAAAAGATGAAGGTGGCGTTGGATTAAATAATACAAAGAACAGGTTACAGCTTTTGTACCCGGGCAAGCATGAATTAAGTATTAACGATAACCACAAAGGTTTTTCTGTGCATTTAAAATTGCATTTGTATGATTAAAGCCGTTGCTGTTGATGATGAAATGCCTGCACTTGAAATCATAAGCGGGTTCTGTGCCGGAATCCCGGGATTACATCTTGAAAAAACATTTAATAAACCCGCACTAGCGTTGCAATATTTAAAACAATTCCCTGTTGACATTTTATTTCTAGATATTAATATGCCTGCATTGAACGGCATCGAATTTTCAAAGATCATCGGTCAAAAAACAAACATCATTTTCACAACAGCATATAGTGAATATGCAGTGGAAGGCTTTAATGTAAATGCTGTTGATTATCTTTTAAAACCATTCAACTTTCAACGCTTTAAACAGGCAATTGATAAAGCTATGTTGTTTATAAAAACAACTGAAGCAAATGCTGGATTATACATAACATTACGCATTAATTATGGCCTTGTAAAGATCAACACAGACACAATTTTGTTTGTTGAAGGACTTGATGATTATCTTAAACTTCATCTTATCAGCCAGAAACCAATCATTGTAAGAATGACGATGAAGTCTATGATTGAAAAATTACCTGCTGATAAATTCATACGCGTACATCGTTCCTACATTATTCCTTTATCAAGAGTCAGCAGCGTACGCAACAAAATCATCCATATCGGCGTTGAAGAAATTCCACTCGGCAGCAGTTATGAAGAGAGCTTTATGAAGGTTTTCAGGAATCCATCCTAAATACTTCCATAAGGGAAGTACTTGCTAATACCTAAGACTTTAAAGTGGTTTATTATTCTAAGAAACAAACCCTTATAATTCATTGCTAAAATAAATTAAACACCTTCAAAACATTCCGGCACTATAAGCTCCTTTCCTTTGGAAAGGGGTTTGGGGACAGGCCTTAACCGCAACAATTTTTCGCTTTACCTCATTTCGCTTTTCTCTTTTCAAACGAATAAAAAAATTTGTGTTGTAAAATTTCACAACCGTATAAATAATTTTTATCGATCAATTGTTTACGCGCTGATAAAGTTTACTCACTCTAAAGAACACTTCTATGGAAAGAAAAATTTTTCTGAAAAGAAGCTTTGGGCTTATTGGTATAAGCGCAATAGCAATTGATGCCTGTAAAAAAGAAGCAGGCGGTACAACCTCAACAACGGGTACAGATACTGGCAGTAGCTCAGATAGCTGCATTGTATCACCAACAGAAGTTGAAGGCCCGTATCCGTATCCTGATGGTGGCGAAATAAGTAATCCGCTGCAACGTGCAGATGTTACCGGCGGGCAAACAGGTGTTGCTTTAACCTTAACCCTTACTGTTGTAAATGCAAATGATAGTTGCGCCATTGTTGAAAATGCGCGCGTTGATATCTGGCATTGCAATAAGGATGGCTACTACTCAGGTTATGCAAATCAAACCGGTTTGCTGGGCACAAAAAATTATACCGGCGAAACGTGGTTGCGCGGTTACCAGTTAACAGGTGCAAACGGGCAGGTAACATTTAATACCATTATCCTGGCTGGTATTCAGGTCGGGCAACGCACATTCACATTGAAGTATATGTTGATAATGTGATGAAGAAAACAACGCAGATAGCTTTTCCTGAAAGCGTTAACGACACGGTGTATGCTTCAACGCTGTATGCAGCACACGGTGCAAATACAACAGGCAATTCGGCTGATAGTGTTTTTGGAAATTCAGCAACAGACCTTGCAAATGAAACAGTAACTATTACCGGGAGTGTTGATGATGGCTATGTTGCAAAGCAAGCTATCGGTTTAAGTTTATAGGCAAATATCTTTCGATAACGGGCAGTTGTACTACAGGTGTTCGAAACCTTGCCATTAGATATTTTTGATGTATGATGACAAGAGAACTCACTGGACAAACACCTGGAAAAACGTTGCTTTATAGCTTACTTATAGCCAACTTATAGCTAAGTTATAGCTAACATATAGCTAATCTGATTCTACTTAAATCCTATGATAAGGCATGCATGCCTGTAGCAAACCGGGAGATAACGTATATGTATGTTTTTTCAGTAGAAATTATTTGATGGCCATGAAAGGAGTAGATCATATCAGCTCTCCAAATCTGACCTCTTTTAATATCGCTTTAATAATCACATCAGCCTTTCAGGTTTGGCTGATTAATAATTTCAGGTTTCGAACATTTGTGGCAGTTGTACTTCGTGGCATCACGGTTGTGCCTGTCCCGGCAAGGAGCAAAGCAACGGATCCCGGGATCACAACACTTGTACTGCACAATCAATATTCGGTTTCGGTTTCAAAACACAAACAAACTTTAATAAACAAAATTTAAACTCATGCAAAAAGCACTTATTAAACTTGCTTACAGGCAAGTTATCAACGAACAAAGTAGAGACGTTTTTGAAAAAAATATTTTCAATGCATCTTACAACGAATTCCTGCTTAAATCCCAAACCTATAACCAGGATAGAAAATTCAGAAGCTTCAAAGAAATGGCAACCAATGATGGCCGCGCAAATTCTTTGCACTATAAACTCAGTTTTCCTGTTTTACCTTTTATTGAATTACTGCACAAAAAAATTCCTTTGCTTAAAGACAATGCAGGCAAGCAAATTCTATTTGAGCATTGGCAGTTTGAGCTGGTTGATTCAGACATAAAAAAAAAAAATTTGCATACAGTTGCCGTTATTTATTTTACCGATACAATCACAGTAGTAGATACATTAGGAGAATACATGTTGCTTGCATTAGGCGACCAAAGTGAAAATATAAATGATATCAGCGAAACCTTTGTTTTAAAAATGCAGGATGGTCTTTCCATAACAAAATTTCAGCAGTTACAGGAAGTGATGCATGAATAAATACACAGTTTTCTGTGTTGTAAAATATTTCGCGTGTACCTCTTTTCTTTTTTTACACTTGAAATTAACTGGTAAATAATATCTGCTTAATCAGTAAGTTTAAGGCTGCAATATTGCAGCCTTTTTAATTTCCACTATATGAAAGAAGTAATAACACTTAGCAACTTAGATAATACTACAATCACAATCTTTACAAAGTATATTACATATATAGAACACTCTGCTAAAGGGTGTATAGTACATATTAATACAGGAGGAGAGAACGTAGGGATAGCGACTTCTTTTAAATGGGCAGAAATGGTTAACCTGTTAGCTTTGAAATAATATTTGTCTCAACTCCTATGCAGTTACTATAAATTAACAGGCTAGCACATTAAAATATTTATGCAGTGGCATGCGCAGCTTCATGTATAGCTTCCCCTTCAAGATCGTAATCAAAAGCATTGGTGATCTTTACATTTACAAATTCTCCGATCGGTAATTTCTTATCTGAACGAATGATCACTTCATTATCAACTTCAACACTGTCAAACTCTGTTCTGCCTAAATAACGGCCGGCTTCTTTTTTATCAATGATCACTTTGAAAGTCTTACCAACTTTCTCCGCATTCTTTTCGTAGCTGATCTCCTGCTGCACTTCCATTATTTTTTCTGCACGTTTTTGTTTTTCTTTCGCAGGCACATCGTCAATTAAATCATAACCGCTTGTTCCCTCTTCATGCGAATAAGTAAACACTCCTACTCTATCAAATCTTTGTTCCCGTAAAAAAGATTTCAGCTCTTCAACATCGTCTTTTGTCTCACTGGGAAAACCGGCAATCAATGTTGTGCGCAAACAAATGCCCGGCACTTTATCGCGAATAGTATTTAGTGTTTCTACAATTTCAGCTTTCGTGCTTTGACGTTTCATCAACTGCAACATCCTGTCGCTTGCATGTTGCAAAGGCATATCAAGATAATTACAAATGTTCTCGCGCTCCCGCATTACATCCAGCACTTCAAAAGGGAATTTATTTGGATAAGCATAATGCAAACGGATCCATTGCAAACCCTGCACATCACTTAATCTTTTCAACAGATCGGCAAGCATTCTTTTCTTGTAAATATCCAATCCGTAATAAGTAAGTTCCTGTGCAATGAGCATGATTTCTTTCACGCCACGTTTAACCAAACCTTCTCCTTCCGAAACAATCTCTTCAATGGTTTTGCTTATGTGTTTGCCGCGCATTAAAGGAATAGCGCAGAACGCACACGTTCTGTTACAACCTTCACTGATCTTTAAATACGCATAATGTTTTGGTGTGCTTAGCAATCTTTCGCCGAGCAATTCTCTTTTATAATCAGCATTGAATTCTTTTAAGATCAAAGGCAATTCCAATGTCCCAAACCATGAATCCACTTCGGGAATTTCTGCTTCCAGGTCGTTGCGGTAACGTTCACTTAAACAGCCGGTAACATATACTTTATCCAGCTTGCCGTGCTTCTTTAGATCAACCTGCGATAAAATTGTGTTGATGCTTTCTTCTTTTGCCTTATCAATAAAGCCGCAGGTATTCACCACCACAATGTTGTGATCGAGCTTTGCATTTTCATGCACCACATTAATATCATTCGCCTTCAGTTGCCCGCTTAAAACCTCGCTGTCAACAAGGTTCTTGCTGCAACCCAGCGTAATGATGTTTACTTTATCCTGCTTTAATGTTCTCGCCTTCATAACAAAGGCGCGAATTTACGACAGGGATTTTTATGTAACCACCTTTGGAACATATATTAGGCTTTTGTTGTATTCGCTTCTTCCGGTGGAAGAAGCGCTCCCTTGTGCAACATATTTTCATTGTAGCAGTTTTATACAAACTTTATCAACTCAATCCATATCATTTTATGAACGGCAACTGCAGAAATAATTAATCTCAACCCTTGTTTTTATTTTCGCAATATGCTTTCATCAACAGCTAACTTATATAAAAATGCATTTAAAGGTTTATCAAAAAGCACATGGTATCTGTCTGCTGTAATGCTGGTAAACAGAAGTGGTACCATGGTTATTCCTTTCATGACGATGTATTGCACACAGCAATTGCATTTTAGTTTACCGCAAGCAGGTATTGTTATGGCGTTGTTTGGCGCCGGAGCAATTACAGGCGCATTTATCGGCGGAAAAATTACTGACAAGTTTGGTTTTTACAGTCAGCAACTTGCTTCGCTTTTGTTGGGTGGCATCATGTTTATCGTTACAGGTTTTTTGCATACATATTCATCGCTTTGTATCGGAACATTTATTTTAAGCCTGTGCAACGAGTCATTCAGGCCCGCGAACGCTGCTGCTATTGCTTATTACAGCACGCCTGAAAACAGAACACGTTCATATTCGCTCAACCGTCTTGCAATAAATTTAGGCTGGGCCGTTGGTGGCGCGTTGGGTGGCGTGCTTGCATCAATCAACTATCATTTATTGTTTTGGGTTGACGGAAGCACCAATATTATTGCCGGTTTATTGCTGTTTAAATTGTTACCATATGCAAACAGCAAAGCAAGTATTATAAAAGATAAACCCTTGCAAAAACAACATGCATACACCGATAAATTTTATATCGCTTTTATCATCATCACATTTTTTTTCGCGGCTTGTTTTTTCCAGTTGTTTAGCATACAACCTGTTTTCTTTAAAACAGAATGGCATTACAACGAAGCTTTCATAGGTTTTTTAATGGCATTGAACGGCATTGTAATTGTGTTTATAGAAATGGTGCTTATCTATTCGATCGAAGGGAAAAAACAACCTACATTTTTTATACGCATCGGTTTTTTTATTGCAGCAATATCGTTTGCATGGTTAAATGTTTTACCACAAAGCCGGTTTACTGCAATTACTGCAATCATTTTAATTACAATTGGCGAAATGCTTTCTATGCCCTTCATGAATTCATTTTATATACAGCGAAGTGCTTTGCATAACCGCGGTCAATACGCAGCTTTGTATGCAATGGCATGGAGCCTTGCACAAATTGTTGCACCACTTTCAGGTAGCCGCATAGCAGCTTCATATGGTTTTATTACTTTATGGTGGATATTATGCATTGTTTGTGCATTGGCATCTGTAAGCATTTTAATTCTTGAAAAAAAGATACTTGCCTCAAAAAAGCACGAACCTATTGTTGTGACTTAATTTTATCATTCAACAGCAATCAACAGAACATTTAATAAAATAATTTTTGACTGAAGTTTGTATTCAGAATAAATTTATTAATGATATATGGCAACACATAAAAAAATTACTTCCACTTTAAAAAGCAATGCTGACACAGGTTTTGGTGTTAGCGCCGATACGCAGGGCGGACGATTTATTAATAAAGATGGCAGTTACAATGTTATAAAAAGAGGTATTCCTTTTTTTGAAAGGATCAGTTTCTTTTATAAAATGCTTACAATGCCGGTAAGCACATTTTTATTAGTGCTTATATCTTTTTTTGTTTCGATAAATTTTGTGTTTTCCGTCATTTATATCTCTTTACCTAACAGTGAATTTACAGGCGTTCTTCCCGGTGGTTATGTACATCATTTTTTTGAATTGTTCTTTTTCAGCGTGCAAACTTTTACAACAGTAGGTTATGGAAGAATAAATCCAGATGGATATTTCGCAGGCGCATTAGCATCTGTTGAAGCGCTTACAGGCTTATCTTCTTTTGCATTGATCACAGGCATATTGTACGGCCGGTTTTCAAGGCCAAAAGCTTATTTGAGATTTAGTAAACATGCATTGGTTGCGCCTTATCGTGACATAACAGGATTAATGTTTCGCTTTGTTTCTTATAAAGAAAATCATAACCTTACCAACGTTGAAGTAACTGTAACATTTGGTTTGACAGAAAGAGATGAAAAAGCCGAATTTAAATTTTACAGGTTGCCATTAGAGAGAGAACGCGTTGATAGTTTGCCAATGAACTGGACTGTTGTACACCCAATAAATGAAGATAGCCCTTTATACGGGTTGACTGCTGAGGATCTGCAGGGAACTGATGCGGAGGTATATGTTTATGTAAGAGGCTTTGATGATATTTTTTCAAATACTGTGCTGCAAAGAACATCTTATCGTTTCAACGAAATAATCTTTAATGCAAAATTTGAAAGAATGTATTATGAAAATGATGATGATACTACAACTATTGTTGAGTTAAACAAACTGCACAATTATAAAATTATTGATGCAGGAAACTAGACAAGATCAGTACTGATAAGTTTCAAAAACTCGCTGCGTGTAGGGTTTTTCATAAACTCTCCGTCAAAGGCAGATGTTGTAGTAACAGAGTTTTGTTTTTGCACACCCCGCATCATCATACATAAATGTTTGGCTTCAATTACAACAGCAACACCAATAGGATTTAACGCTTCTTTTATTGCACCAAGGATTTGCGTTGTTAATCTTTCCTGCACCTGCAGCCTGTGAGAAAACACATCAACCACTCTTGCAATTTTGCTGAGTCCTGTTATATATCCATTCGGAATATAAGCAATGTGCGCCTTGCCAAAGAAAGGCAACATATGATGTTCGCACATGCTATACAGTTCGATGTCTTTTACAATTATCATCTCACTGATGTCTTCGTGAAATTTTGCAGAGTTTAATATTGCAACAGCATCCTGGCTATAACCTTGCGTATTGAACAACATTGCTTTGGCGATGCGTTCAGGCGTTTTCAATAAACCTTCGCGTTGCGGATCTTCACCTAAACGTTCAATAATATTTTTATAGCTTTCCTTCAGATCATTCACTTCATCTTCGTTATATATTTCTTTTCTTTCGTATGACATCTTTAAAAATTTAGTATCTAAAATAAGCAAGTTGGTTAAGCCGGGTATTCAACAAAATTTCTTTCTGTTTCGCATAAACGTATTTGTAATTGCAGTTGTTCTTTTATTAATGGCCTGAGAATATTATAAATAACTATGGCAATGTTTTCAGCAGTCGGGTTCAGGTTTTTAAACTCAGCTACATCAAGGTTAAGATTTTTATGATCGAAACGCTTGATGACATTTTCCTTTATGATATCGCTTAAAACTTTCAGATCCATTACATAGCCTGTGTCTTTATCAGGTTCACCTGTAAGCTTAACTATCAGCTCATAATTATGACCATGAAAATGAGGGTTATTACATTTGCCAAATACACGTTCGTTGGTTGCATCATCAAACGCAGGATTGTGCAAACGATGCGCCGCATTAAAATGTTCTTTTCTGAAAACAGCTACTTTATGCATTATAATTCTTCTCCAAAATATTCAACATAAATTCTTGGTGTTTCATACAATTTCACGCTGTGAAGCTTAACATCTGCAGGAATATGTGGCAGTAACTGCTTCCATATTTCCACTACAAGATTTTCTGTGCTGCACATTTTTCCTTCTAAAAAATCAACATCAAGATTAAGATTTTTGTGATCAAGCTTTTCTGTTACATGTTCCTGTATGATACTACTTAAATGTTTTGCGTCTATTATAAACCCGGTGTCTTTATCAGGCTTGCCCTTCACGGTTATGTATAAATCAAAATTATGCCCATGCCAGTTTTCATTGGCGCATTCACCAAAAACCTCTTCATTTTTTTCTTTGCTCCATGAAGGATTGTATAATTTATGCGCTGCATTAAAATGTTCTAACCGCGTTAAATAAACCATTTCCTTTTATAAATATTTTGCGCAAAGTTACAATAAAGAAAGGCTGTAAAAAGTTAACAGGAAGCCTGCAACAACAAAGCACGTTTCAAATATTTATCTTTATCACTTGCAGCAAAAAACATACATAGCACATTTTGATCTGGATTCTTTTTTCGTAAGTGTAGAAGTATTGAATGATCCATCACTTGCAGGAAAAGCAGTGATAGTTGGTGGCAGCCGCGAAAGAGGTGTTGTAACAACATGCAGCTATGAAGCGCGCAAATATGGCGTACATTCTGCAATGCCTATGAAGAAAGCAACGCAGCTTTGTCCGCATGCGATTTTAGTGCGTGGTACACATAAACAATACAGCAAATTTTCTAACTGGGTTACTGATATCATCGCCGCTAAAGCCCCAAAATTTCAGAAGGCAAGTATTGATGAATTTTATCTTGATCTTACAGGAATGGATAAATTTTTTGATCCGTTTCAATGGACAATTGATCTGCGCCAGGAAATAATTGATAAAACAAAACTTCCGATTTCATTTGCATTAGCCAGTAATAAACTCGTTGCAAAGATTGCCACTGATGAAGCAAAGCCTAATGGTTATCTTTTTATTCAGCATGGAAAAGAAAAAGATTTTCTTGCGCCTTTGCCTGTAAAAAAAATTCCCGGGGTCGGTGAACATACTTTAGCTGTGCTGAATGAAATGGGCATTCAGTTTATCGGAGATATTATTCAATTACCTAAAGATGAACTGGAAAATCGTTTGGGTAAATGGGGGCTTGATCTTTGGGATAAAGCGCAGGGGCTGCATCATGGTAGTGTTTCTGAATGGCATGAAGCAAAATCCATATCAACAGAAAATACATTTGAAACAAATACTGCCGATGTAGATTTTTTACTGAGTGAGCTTGTGCGAATGACAGAGCGGGTTGCTTTTGAATTGCGCCAGGATAACAAGCTCGCCGGTTGTATTGCAGTCAAAATACGTTATCCAAATTTTGAAACAACATCAAAGCAAACAACAATTGATTATACTTTTCGCGATGATGAATTTATTCCCGTCGCAATTGATCTGTTTCATCAATTATATAAAAAAGGGCAACCTGTGCGTTTGCTTGGTGTACGATTAACTGATTTCACCAATATAACTTTCCAGGGAAATTTGTTTGATGATGTTTCGCGCAAAACAAACCTCTACAAAGCAATTGATAATATCAAGCTTAAGTATGGAAAAAACTTTTTAAACAAAGCCAGAACGGTAAAATAAAACCTCTTCAAAAAGAGGGCTTTTAACCGCAAATAAAAAAGCTGTTCAAAATATTGAACAGCTTTTAATAAGTTTATAATACAGAATTATTTACCGGCAAGAAATTCTTTGATCTTGTCTTTATGCACAATCGCTTCTTTAAAAGTATAAGCGCCTGATTTAGGACTACGTACAGAACGTATAACCTTACTCCAGTTTTTTGCTTCTGATGCGGCTTTCTGATCTTTTGTCTTAATGGCCGTTTTTGCTGCCTTTGCCATGATTATTTAATTTCTTTATGAACAGTTACTTTTTTCAAAATCGGGTTGTATTTTTTCAGTTCTAAACGTTCAGGAGTGTTTTTCTTATTTTTTTCAGAAATATAGCGGCTTGTACCCGGCTGGCCGCTGGTTTTATGCTCTGTGCATTCTAAAATTACCTGAACTCTGTTTCCTTTCTTTGCCATTGTAAAGCGCTTTAATTACTTTAAATATGATTGCCGTTGGCTCTTAATTCTTTAATAACAGCAGCCAATCCTTTTTTATTAATAGTGCGGATTGCTTCAGTTGAAACTTTTAAAGTAACCCACTTGTCTTCTTCAGCAAAATAAAAACGTTTTGTTTGAAGATTTGGTAAAAAACGGCGCTTGGTCTTAATGTTTGAATGAGAAACATAATGGCCGCCCATTGGCTTTTTACCGGTTACTTCGCAAACTCTTGCCATAAAATCTTTTTTTTGGGACGGCAAAGGTAATGAACTGCTGCCAATAAATCGCAATCATTATCAAAGTTTTTGCAAAAACCCTGTTTCTGATTTGTGAATATTATATTACCGGCCCCTGTAATGCTGTTTGGCTTCGTTGCGTCGCATTACCGTCATCTGTATAATCGTTATGCAGCTACAGGTTTAACTGTACAGGTTACAACATAATTTTTAGAATTATCATTGCGCATCGCCCTGGTAAGCTGCAACTGCATAATGTTTCAAAACTTTTATCTTTAGCGAATTATCTTCAAAATACACAAGCTTTGATTCCCTGAACTGTTTCTTTTCATCGTTAAAACCAACAATGCAAGACGGCCGTATTGAATCTCCCTTTACAATTTCTACTGAAGGTTGAATACCAAAATTGGGAACCTTTAAAGTGTCTTCTTCATCAAGATTTTTATATTGGATCTTTACCAGGTAATGAAAGGTTTGTTTGGTTTCAAACAAACTCACCTTAAAATCATCTGTTGTCTCAAAACTCTTTACCGTTTCAGAATATGTTTTAACAGGATTTGGATTTACATCAGATCGTTCCAGCGGAATATTTTCATAATCTCCGGATGCGCTTTTATTGTTGTTTGTATTGCAGGAAACAACAAGACAGCTTATTAAAATTAAAAGAAGGGGTTTCATTTGCTTTTCTGATATGGGTGTAAAAATAAAAAAGGCTGTTTTTTTAGCAACCTCTTTCTGTATAAAATTTAATTTATTTTTTATAACTGTAACTGTATGACTCCTGTTTTACTTTCTGAAAGGCAATATATCTGCACATTTAAAATAGCTGTATATATTTTTTTTGTAAGCGTTTTATCAAACAAAAAAGCATTTAAATATGCTTCCATAATATTATCAATATAAGGAAACCGCTGTCGTAATTGAGTAGCACATTGTTTTGCCTCATCTATATTATTAAGTTCAGAAAATGCTGCTGTTTTTATCAATAATTCCCATGGAACGTGCGGCATATTCATTTTTTCAGCCCAATAGATGGCATCTTCATAGGCTTCGTTCTTAAAATAGTAAAAGCTGATTCCGCCATTGAGCCACCATTGATAATAGGGATTAAGGTGAACCGAATCATCCAGCAATTTCATACCTCTTTCGTATTCACCGGCAAATATGAGGCAGGCTCCAATTCCTCCCATTATGCCTGCAGCACCAGGTTTTATATTTGACCAGTCATTTATTGCTTTCATGCATTCGGGCTTGTTTTGCAAAAAAAGATTTGCAAGTGCTATCGTTTGGTAAGCATGCTGGCACAACGGATCAATTTTTAAAGCTGTTTTTCCGCATTTAAGCCCCTCTTCTATTACATTTTCAACGTTGTCCGTTTTATATCCCATAAAAAAACCAGCTACATAAATTTCACCCAATACAGCCCATCCCAAAGCATAACCGGGGTCTACCTTAACCGAATACTGCAGCGCCGCAATTGATCTTTTATAAATATCTTCTTTAATGTCATTTACAAAATGATAATACCAAAAAATCGCATCAAATACTTTAAGGTCATCAATGCTATTCTTATATAACAGGTTGGAAGCATGCCTTAAAATAGCACCAAATTGCCCGGCAGTCTGGTTTATTACTTTCCAGACAATTTCATCCTGGATCTCAAAAAAATCATGTACCGTATTTTTTCTTTCATAAGAATTTGCCCAAAGTTGCTCTCTCGTTTCGCTCAAAACAAGCTGTACTCTTACCCTTAACTGGTTACTGTCACTTTGAACAGTACCGGTTAAAATATATTTCGCATCGAGCAGTAAGCCGGCTTCCTTTATATCAACCACTTTATCAGCAATACTGCGACAGGAATAATAAGAGATAACAGAGAGGTCAGGGTATGATGCCAGTTCTGTACTTATCTGGTCGCCCAAACCATCTGCAAAAAAAACAGCTTCGGCATCAATACTATTATTTTTAAATGGCAGCACTGCTACGGATGGTTTCTTTCTAACAATAATCTCCGGCTGATTTGAATTTTGTTCCGTATTATCTGAACTTATCCATTCTGAAAATACGGGAACATAGCTTCCTTTAGGTATTGAAATTACAACAGGATCATTTTTTCCGCCCGTAGCATAATACTCATATAAAGCGCGCCTTAATCTTCCTGCGTGAATGCGTACAATAGGGTCAACCTTCGGGCTAAAACGGCTTGTTTTGGATAGAACATTTATGCCGATAGTATATTCTTTTAATTGAGTTGCATTACCGGCAAGGGTTTCTTCCACCACAAATCTCAGGAAACGGGATAAAGCATTTGAATTAATAAACACTTCTGCGGAAAGAATACGCTCAAGCTGTTTAATCACCTCACCTGAGGTAAAATTTCCTTCTTTCATTTACTGCTGTTTTACGGTATGTTACTCTAATTGTCTTGGTGATAGCTTTTGCGAAAGTCAATATTTGCAAATAGTTCTAAGAAATGAAAGGTATAAAAATTTCTTAAGGCATAAAAAATTGTTCAAGAAATATCCTGTTCCTGCGAAGTGATAGCTCATAAGCTTTAATTTTAAATCTATCAAAAACCAATACAAAATGAGACAGTTGCATGTGTTGATCTGTATCGCAGTAATTGGCTTTTCTTCCTGCAATCAAACAAAGCAAAAAGAAGAAAGCCAGCCTTCCAAACCAAACATATTAATCATTGTTGCAGACGACCTGGGCTACAGTGACATTCATCCGTTTGGAGGCAATATTCAAACACCTGCATTGGATGAGCTTGCAAAAAACAGTATGTTATTTTCCGGGTTTCATGTTCAGCCAACCTGCTCGCCAACACGTTCATCATTGCTTACAGGCAACGACAACCATGTTGCCGGTTTGGGAATTATGAGTGAAATGGATTACCCTACCTTACACGATCAGCATCTTCCCGGCTACTCCGGGCATCTGAGTGACCAGGTGGTAACAATTCCGGAAATATTGCGCAGCAACGGTTATCATACTTACATGACAGGCAAATGGCATTTGGGTGAAGGTAGCGGACAAGATCCTTACGATCGTGGTTTTGAACAAACCTTTATCCTGGGAACAGGTGGCGGCAGTCACTGGAATGATAAGAAAGCTTTAGCGCCTCCGCAGCATATGGCTTATACAAGAAACGGTAAAGAAGTTGACCCTCCGCAGGATTTCTATTCTTCAAAAAATTATACTGATTCAATGCTTGCGTTCATTGACAGGAACAGGCAGGACAATAAACCTTTCTTTGCCTATCTCTCTTACACTGCTGTGCACGATCCTTTACACGTACCCAAAGAATACATTGATAAATACAAGGGAAAATTTGACATGGGCTGGGATTCACTCTGGATGCTTCGCCTGAACAATTTAAAAGCGCTGGGCCTTGTTGATAAAGATGCAAATAATTTTATACGCAACTCCGCTATACCAAAATGGTCTTCTCTTTCACATGAGCAGCAGGAACATCTTGCAAGAGAAATGGAAGTGTATGCCGGTATGCTCGATTATATGGATATGAGCATAAACCGTGTTATCAGTTACCTGAAAAAAAATGGAATGTATGATAACACCATGATCATTTTTATGAGCGATAACGGTGCGAACGGAGCAGTGGCAACTACCTACCCGGGAAATAGTGATGGCAGGTATCTTTCCTCTTTTGATAATTCACTGAACAATCTTGGCCTGCAAAATTCTTATGCGGAAATGGGACCAGGTTGGGCACAGGCATCAACTTCTCCGTACAGGTTTTTCAAAAGCTTTACTTCAGAAGGTGGAATTAAAGCTCCGCTGATCATTAAGATGCCGGGACAAATGAAAGATGCCGGGCAATGGAATAAAAGCTTTGTGCATGTTACTGATATAATGCCAACTATTCTTGAGCTTACAGGTGCATCTTACCCACAGCAATACGAAGGAAAAGATATGCATCCGCTCATAGGAAAGTCTTTGTTGCCGGTGTTGAAAGGTGATTCAACAACTGTTCATTCAAATGATGGAATGGGCTGGGAATTATTTGAAATGAAAGCTTATATAAAAGGCAACTGGAAAATCTTACGCCTGCCCCAGCCTTTCGGAACAGGTGAATGGCAATTATTTGATTTGGAAAAAGATCCCGGGGAAACAACTGATGTTTCAGATAAATTTCCTGATATAAAAAATGAATTGATAAAAGCATGGAATGAGTATGCAAAACAGAATGAAGTATATGATCATCGCGGGCATTTTGATTCATTATACAGGGCCAGTTATAAACCTCAGAATGATGACGATTAATAATCAGGTTAGACGCCTGGGGGAATCATTAAATTATTATCAATAGCAAGCCCGGATGCATACATTATATGGAAAAGTATATTTTTTCCTGCAAGAATTGTGGCAATCAATTCGAAGGAAAATTCTGCAATGTTTGTGGCCAGAAAGCGAGTACATACAGGATAACATGGAAAGAAGTATGGCATCATCTTCCGCATGCTATTCTTCATCTGAATGAAGAATTTCTTTACACCGTAAAGGAATTAACAGTAAGGCCGGGCGATATGATACGTGAGTACCTGGAAGGAAAACGTAAGCCTCATTTCAACCCGTTTTTAATGTTGACATTACTGGCAGGTTTATGTTCTTACCTGTATGTGCATTTTCATTTTCAAACAATTCTTGCCTCAGTAAGTCTTGATAAGCTGGAAGAACAAAACGCCTTGCTTGCGCACAAATATTTTGCCGTAAGGACTATAATTTTTTGCCTGATCTGCAGTGTGGGTGATTACCTGTTCTTTTATGAGAAAAAATATACACTTCCTGAAATGGTGATAGCGAATACTTTTATGTTTAGTGAGGTTACTGTGTTCCAGTTGCTGTTCATTCCATTTCTATTGCTGGGTAGGTACCTTGATATTAATTTTTATTTCAGGGTCTTTTTTGTTGTAGCCGTATTGATTTATTTGTTTACTGCAAGATACCGGTTCTATAAAGCAACCGGCAATAAAAAACTTACTGCAAAAATTGTTATTGCCATTTTATCTTATCTCGTTATCATTATTATAATCGGCCAGGAATTGGTACACCCTTTTTTTAAAACCAGTTGATACCTAAGAAAATTTCTAAAAATAAATAACACTTATGATAAAAAGTTTTGTATGCTGCATGCTCCTGTTTGTAGCAATAAATATTGCATCTGCACAGGAACAATGGCCGCGTACCTTGGAAAATGCAAATGGCGGAAAAATAGCCTTGTACCAGCCACAGCCGGAAAAAATGGAAGGCAATATTATTACAGGAAGAACTGCATTTTCGGTAAAGCAAAAATCGACGGATGAGCCTGTGTTCGGAGCATTATGGTTTACTGCTGTTATGGAAACAAACCGCGATAACAGGATGGCTGTATTACAAAGTATAAAGATCAACGACATTAAACTAACAGGCACAGAAGATACCGCGCAGACCAATGAATTAAAAGCTTATCTCGAAACTGAAATACCGAAATTAAAATTAAGCACTACTATGGATGACATAGCTGCTGCGGTTGAACAGGAGCAGAAAAATGCATCAGTAAATTTAAAAAACGATCCGCCAAAGATCATCTATACAAAACAGCCATCAATACTGGTATTGATTGATGGAGATCCTAAACTGCAACAGGATGAGAAGCTGAAAATGAAACGCGTTATCAATAGTGTATTTCTTATTGTACAGTATCCGAAAGACAATCAATATTATTTATACGGAGGTACAACATGGTACACTTCTGCTTCCATTAATACAGGCTGGAAGCAGGCAACAAAACTGCCGGCAGAGTTGCAGGAACTGGATAAACAGATTAAAGCAGAAGAGCAAAAACAAAATCAAACAAAATCCCAGGCATCGCAGGATGCAGCGCCGGCTGTTATTATAGCAACACAACCAACAGAATTGCTGCAATCAAAAGGTGAAGCAAATTTTGCAACCATTACAGGAACACAGCTTTTATATGTCTCCAACAGTGACGACCAGGTTTTTATGAACATCGCTACTAATAAATATTACGTACTGCTATCAGGCCGCTGGTACACTGCTTCATCTTTAACTGATGCTGATAAATGGTCGTATGTAGCGAATAACCAGTTGCCTGCTGATTTTGCCAAAATACCGAAAGGCTCTGAAAAGGATGCAGTGCTTGCAAGCGTTGCGGGCACAGATGAAGCGCATGATGCAGTGATGGATGCGCAAATTCCCCAGACGGCAAAGGTTGACCGTAAAACTGCTACCTGTACGGTAAAGTATGATGGTGATCCAAAGTTTGAAAAGATAGAAGGCACGAGCCTTTACCTGGCGCAAAATACCAGCAGCACTGTTATAAAATCAGGCAATAATTATTACTGCGTAGACAATGGTGTATGGTTCAAATCAGCAAAACCGGATGGTCCATGGACGGCATCAGATGAGCGCCCGAAAGACGTCGATAATATTCCTGCAAGCAGTGGTGCGTATAATATTAAATACGTGTACATCTATGAAACCACGCCTCAATATATTTATGTAGGCTATACGCCGGGTTACATGGGATGTTATGTGTATGGCCCTGTGGTAGTGTATGGAACCGGGTTTTATTATAATCCATGGTATGGTGTTTATTATTATCCGCGCCCGGTTACTTATGGTTTTAGTATGCATTACAACCCATGGACAGGATGGAGCATGGGCTTTCATTACAGCACCGGTTTTTTTAGCTTTCACTTTTATACCGGTGGTTATCATGGTTACTGGGGGCCGCCGGTTTACCGGCCTCCTTATTACCCGCATTATCGCGGTGGGATATATGGAGGACGTGGCCCTGTTTACATTGGCGGCGACGTAAACATTAATATTGATAATTCGAACAATATTTACAACAGGCGCAACGGCGTTTCAACAAACGACATTAAGAGAACAGGCAATATTAAAAACCAGCCTGTTAACAGTGATATTAAAAAATCAAATCAGCCCAACAACCTGAACAGGAATAATGTGGTTGCGGATAAACAGGGTAATATATACCAGCGCAACCAGCAGGGTAACTGGCAGGAAAGAAATGGCAATAGCTGGCAACCGGCAAATAATACTGCTGATAATAACCTGGATAAACAAATGGAGAACCGTGAGCGGAGCCAGGATCTCAATAACAATTTTAATCAGACAAACCGCGGGGGGAATCTTGGTGGAAGTACAAAAAAACCAGCCACTGCTAATTCAAAACCCGGTGGGACTAAAAAGAAATAATTATTTTCTCATAGCCGGGGAATAGAACTTGCAAATCAACTGCATTCAAACTGATAGCAATAAATGACAGGTTCTATATGTGCGCAAGCGTTGATTTATTTTAATGTACCCAATATTTTTTTCCGAAAGTATAATTAGCTGTAAGCGAAGGGCCGTTATACCCCCATTTAAAGCTGCCTGAGAGTATAGGTTTAGTGGCATCTACTTTGAAGTTTAAACCTGTATAGCCTAAGGAAAGATCTAATTGTTTCAGGGCGTGCCAGGAAAAAGCAAATGACCCGCCCAATATCCTACCTGTAATATCACCTACAGTTAATGACAGGTAGTTGATCTCGCCATTTATAGCAAACCTGTTACTGATGGCATAACCTCCCCAAATACCCACATCAGGCAAGGGTGCGGTAAACCCAAAATCATCTTCCAAAGCAAAAGATGCGCTGGCACCGTTTGCACTTAACCCTGCCTTTGTATGAACAATGTGAACACCAACGATAAGTCCCAATTCATACCTTGGTTTTTCAAGAATGCTGTAGCCGTAAGAAAAACGAAAAATGTCTGTATTGAAGAAAGCATTCACTGATGAATTGATATGAAAAGTGTCTTCACCAAAATGAATGTCTTTCTGTAAAGTATAGGTTGAACTCCTGTTGAAACTGTAATAATTCAGGTCAAATCTTGACCGCCGTTTTATCCGGTATTGAAAACCGGCAATAAAAGTACCGGTAGACCTGTTAAATCCAAGATCGTTCTCAAAATCAATATCGGTACCCATATCGCCGTTAGTTAACCCAACCTCTATGTTGGTGTTGTTTATAGGTACAAAAGTTCCTGCGGTTGCACGAAAACGCTCAACAAACCAGGGAGCCCGGTATACTTTTTTGTCTGATACTGAATCTGTTTGCGCTACACAATAAACTACAACCGGGAATATAAAAAGCAGCAGGCATACTAGTCTTTTCATTGCATTGTTATTTGGTCTGGTGTTCAATTAAAGTTATAGCAGCAAAGGTACTTCTAATGACGGCAGGTATGTAAAATATAATCTATAATATCCGGTATTAAATGTGTGAAGTATAAAAAAATAAAAAGCCGCTCCAATATGCAGGAAGCGGCTTCTCAAAAATATAACCCCGGTTATTTTTTTACAACAATAGTTGTTGTAATTTCTGTTTTACTTTTTGGTATAGATGCAGTGTCTTTTGTATGATACAACTGCGCCAGTGTTGGAGCAACTACCAGTGAAACAATACTCATCAATTTTATAAGAATGTTCATTGAAGGGCCTGAGGTATCTTTAAAAGGATCACCTACTGTGTCGCCTGTTACAGATGCCTTATGCGGCTCACTCTTTTTGTAATAAGTCTCGCCATTTATTTCAACGCCTTTCTCAAAGCTCTTCTTTGCATTATCCCATGCACCGCCGGCATTATTCTGAAATATACCCATCAATACACCGGTAACAGTTGCACCTGCTAAAAATCCGCCCAGTGCTTCAGGGCCAAAAAGAAAACCAATGATCAACGGAGAAAGAATTGCAATAGCGCCCGGCAACATCATTTTTTTAATTGAAGCCTCCGTTGAAATAGCTACGCATTTTTCATATTCAGGCTTGCCCGTTCCTTCCATAATTCCGGGAATAGTTCTGAACTGCCTGCGTACTTCTTCCACCATTGCCATAGCGGCTTCACCAACGGCACGTATTGCCAGGGAAGAAAATATAAACGGTATCATACCGCCGACAAATAAACAGGCCAATACATCAGCATGATAAATATCAATTCCTTTAATACCGGCAACACCAACAAATGCTGCAAACAATGCGAGTGCAGTTAATGCTGCGGAAGCAATGGCAAAACCTTTACCTGTTGCGGCAGTTGTATTACCCACGGCATCAAGAATATCTGTTTTTTCACGCACCTCTTTTGGAAGTTCACTCATTTCAGCAATACCACCTGCATTATCGGCAATAGGGCCAAATGCATCAATTGCCAGTTGCATAGCAGTTGTTGCCATCATACCGGCGGCTGCTATTGCCACACCATATAAACCGGCACAGGCATAAGAACCGTAAATGCCGCCTGCTAAAACCAGGATTGGCAAGAAGGTTGATTCCATACCAACCGCTAATCCGCCAATAACATTGGTAGCATGGCCGGTACCGGATTGACGTATAATACTTAGCACAGGTTTTTTACCCATTGCCGTATAATATTCTGTAATAATGCTCATTAAAGTACCAACCGCTAAACCAACAAAAATGGCGCCTACAACACCATTGCTGGTAAAGGAAACACCACGCAGTTCCATCTGGTCAGGAAGTATATATTTTACAAGGCCAATACTTGCTATGGCAGTAAGTACAATTGAACCCCAGTTACCCATGTTTAATGCTCTTTGCACTACAGAAGTACTTAAGCCTGCAGAATCACTGATCTTTACAAAGAAGGTTCCTATGATAGAAAATATAATTCCGATTCCCGCGATCATCATGGGTAAAAGAATGGGCGCATAATCACCGAAAGTCCCGCTTAATACATCGCCGTTCGGACCGGTAACTTCCTGTCCCAATACGATCGTTGCCAATACCGTTGCTACATAAGAACCAAAAAGATCGGCGCCCATACCCGCAACATCGCCCACATTATCGCCAACATTATCTGCAATTGTTGCCGGGTTGCGCGGATCATCTTCCGGAATGCCTGCTTCTACTTTACCAACAAGGTCAGCGCCCACGTCAGCCGCTTTGGTATAAATACCACCACCTACACGTGCAAACAATGCGATAGATTCAGCACCCAAAGAAAAACCTGTAAGCACCTCGATTGTTTTAATCATTTCATCTGAGTGAACAGGAGCGCCGGGTGCAAACACCTGTTTTAAAATAAGGAACAAACTGCTCAATCCAAGAACAGCCAAACCTGCAACACCCAAACCCATTACGGAGCCGCCTGTAAAAGAAACTTTCAATGCTTTTGATAAACTTGTTCTTGCAGCATTAGCTGTACGAACATTGGCTTTTGTTGCCACTTTCATACCTATATAACCTGCAGTTGCACTAAACACTGCACCAATTACAAATGCCAATGCTATAGCAGGGCTTGAGTTTGGATTACTCATGGCCATTACGCCAAGCAGCAACCCAACTATTACAACAAAATAGCCTAAGATCTTCCATTCGGCTTTTAAAAAAGCCATAGCACCTTCAGCAATGTATTTACTGATGGTTTGCATGTGCTCAGTTCCGGGATCTTGTTTATTAACCCAGTTAAATTTTACAAATGTGTAAAGGAGCCCGATTACGCCCATAACCGGGACGAGATAAAATAAAGTATCATTCATAAAGCAAAAACTGATTTTTTGTGGTGGGCAAAAATAGGGGAAATGAGCAAATGTTAAGCATTGGTGCCGGGCTGCTGCAGATTATTGCTCCATACAGGTTATATAACCACTCTTAAATAAGGAAGATATTTATTTTAACCCTTTGTGCGATAAGAGCAATTGAAATCAATAATACAATCACTTTTTGTCGCAAACGGCTAACAAAATTCATGACAAGATATTTGTGTTTGCAAGCGCATTTCTTCGATATAACTTCGATATTTCTTCGATATAACTTCGATATAACTTCGATTAATTAGATCGAAGAAATATCGAAGTTATATCGTATTTTTTTCGTAGAAATAAGCCTGCTGGTATTGTTTTAGGAGTTACTTTCCCTTTTTAACTATAATGATTGCCCTGGCGGAAAAGTTATTAAAACATGAGGTTTGTGCCTTTAGCCATATTCCTTAGAATGGATTAAAAACCTTCGTCTGAAATTGTAAAGCATTCTGTTCATTTATCTTTGGCGTTTTGCAGGCAATTATGGAAAACAATCTTATACAACAGCTAAGCGAAACAACAGCGCACATAAGATCAAAATATAATGAGCAACCACTAATTGGCGTAGTGCTGGGCAGTGGTTTAGGAAATTTTACCGGTGGTATGCAGGTTGAATGTGAGATTGAATACAGCGCTTTACCACACTTCCCGGTAAGCACAGTAAAAGGTCATAGCGGTAAACTTATATTTGGAAAAATGGCAGGCAAAAATGTAGTGGTTATGGCAGGCCGGTTTCATTATTATGAAGGTTATACGCCGCAACAGGTTGTTTATCCAATTCGTGTGATGAAGATGTTAGGCGTAAAAACTTTATTGATATCCAATGCGGCAGGTGGCGTGAATACATCTTTTAAAGTGGGCGATATCATGATCATTAAAGATCACATCAGCCTGTTTATTATAAATCCTTTATTAGGTAAAAATGAAGAAGCATTAGGCACAAGATTTCCAGATATGAGTGAGCCTTATAGTAAAGACATTATCAGTAAAGCAAAATCAATTGCAGGAGATTTGAATTATGAAGTAAAAGAAGGTGTTTATTGCGGTGTAACAGGGCCAACGTTTGAAACAAGATCTGAATATAAATTAATAAAAGCTGTTGGCGGCGATGCTGTTGGTATGAGTACTGTGCAGGAAGTAATTGCAGCCGCGCATGCAGGCATGAAAGTGTTTGCAATGAGCATCATAACCGATCTTGGCATTCGCGAAGAAGATAACATTATAACGCATGAAGAAGTATTGGCAGCAGCCAATGAAGCCGAACCAAAATTGACTGCGATATTTAAAGGACTGGTTGGCGCTTTATAATTTTTTTTTGCAGGTTTCCCTGGATTGTAAATCCAATACTATTAAATCGGGATTGCAAATCCCGGCAAACGCCAGGACCTGGTTAGCTTTATTCAGCATAAAATATTTACAACTTAATTTTTTTACTTTGCCACTTTTCAAATGCTGCAATAAGTTGTTTATTGGAAGAACTTGACGAAATAATTGAAGGTTGTAAAAGAAGAGAATCGCTTTACCAGGAAAAGCTGTACCGCCATTTTTATCCTGCCTTGTATAC
>Ga0206973_1012_pt1 | contig 52237 bp, 44 predicted proteins | sample Alteio_BWOrgHeat_83_FD_152927 | JGI IMG/M metagenome (GOLD analysis project Ga0206973, IMG submission 152927) | Enriched cells from forest soil in Barre Woods Harvard Forest LTER site, Petersham, Massachusetts, United States -... | ecosystem: Environmental > Terrestrial > Soil > Temperate forest >...
GGTAACTTTTTCTCTACCAGTTTATTCTCTGTCCTAACATAATCCGGCAAACCATTTATATATGGCGGATAGGCCTCGCCGGCAATCAATGGCGCTAAATATTCCCGACACGCCGCAGTAATACCAAAACCATCAGCAGTAATGTATTCCTGTGGCATTTTCTTTTCTTGATTTGCAACATCAGCTAAAGCTGCTTCACCAATATGCCATTTATAAGGCGTGCTTGAATCGCGCACAATAGTTGGCATTATGGCATTTTTACCAGCAATCGCAAATTCTACCGCAGCTTTACCAGTGGCGTATGCTTGATCAACGTCAGTTTGTGAAGCAATATGTCGCGCTGCACGTTGCAAGTAATCACTAACAGCCCAGTGATGTTTATAGCCTAATTGTTGCTGCACTATGCTCGCTAATTTGGGAGCCACACCTCCTAACTGTGTGTGACCAAACATATCTTTACTGTTTGAAGCAGCTAAAAATTGTCCGTCAGTTGTACGCACGCCTTCCGAGGCTACGATCGCACAATAACCGTATGTTTCAACACATTGTTTTACTTTGGCACAGAATTTATCTTGATCAAACGGCACTTCCGGGAACAAAATAATATGCGGCGCTTGTGATGCTGTATTCGCCGCCAATGCCCCTGCAGCTGCAATCCAACCAGCATGACGCCCCATAACTTCCATTATAAAAATCTTGGTAGAGCTCTCGGCCATAGCGGCGACATCTAAGCCTGCTTCTAAAATAGATACTGCTACATATTTGGCAACCGAGCCAAATCCAGGTGAATTGTCAGTAAGTGGTAAATCATTATCGATGGTTTTAGGTATACCTATACATGTTACGGGGTAGCCCATCTGTTTAGTGTATTCTGCAATCTTGTGAGTCGTGTCTTGTGAATCACCGCCACCGTTGTAGAAAAAGTATCCAATATTATGAGCTTTAAAAACTTCTAGTAAGCGCTCATATTGTAATTTATCTTGCGTGGCATCTTTAAGTTTGTAACGGCAGGATCCAAATGCCCCTGATGGTGTGTAAACTAACCCAGAAATATTGTCAGGGGTTTCTTTACCAGTATCTATTAGCTCTTCGCGTAATATGCCTATAATACCATTACGGCCAGCTAAAATTTGCCCGATATGTTGAGTGTATTGGCGGGCAGTTTCTATAACAGCCGCAGCTTGGGCGTTTATTACCGGTGTTACACCACCAGATTGTGCGTAGAGTGCATTTTTAATCATTATGGTCTCCTAATGTGTTAAAAGTAATAGATCGTTAAGAATGGGTCAAGAATTATTATGCATGTTATGATGTTACAGTATAATTTGTTAGTTATGAGGTTAAATTGATAAATATATGAAAATCCATATTTTAGGTATTTGCGGCACGTTTATGGGAAGTTTAGCGGTGCTAGCTGCTAAGGCTGGAATGATGGTTTCGGGTCAAGATACTGCTATCTATCCACCGATGAGTACGCAATTATTAGAGCAGGGCATCACTATTATCGATGGCTATGAGTTACAAGATTTGCCATCTGATGTTGATATGATTGTAATTGGCAACATAATGCGCCGTGGTGTACCTATTGTTGAACATATATTGGATCAACAGTTAGCGTATATGTCTGGGCCAGAATTTTTGGCAAAATATATTTTACGCGATCAACATGTGTTGGCCGTAACAGGTACCCACGGCAAAACTACTACAACTAGTATCTTAACTTGGATTTTGGAGTACGCAGGATTACAGCCAGGATATTTAATTGGCGGCGTGCCAAATAACTTCGGCATATCAGCGAATCTTGGCGCTGGCAAATATTTTGTTATTGAAGGCGATGAGTACGATTGTGCCTTTTTTGATAAACGCTCTAAGTTTATGCATTATAAGCCGCAAACCCTGGTTGTTAATAATATAGAATTTGATCATGCTGATATTTTTAAAGATTTAGATGCAATTTTAATGCAGTTTCACTATTTATTGCGCACCATGCCAGGTAGCGCCGCGGTTATATATCGTGAAGACGATCAAAATATAGCTAAGTTATTAACGCTAGGCTGTTGGAGCAATAAGATTAAATTTAGTTTGCAAGAACCGTATATACCATTACCAGCAACATTGCTAGGCGATCATAATCGCCTGAATGCTTTAGCGGCGATTGCTGCGGCGCAACAGGTAGGAGTCACACGTGAGATCGCTATAAACGCTTTACAAGAATTTACAGGTGTGAAACGTCGCTTGGAACAAAAGGGCAGCGTTGGCGCGATTAATGTTTATAGTGATTTTGCACATCACCCCACAGCCATTGCAGCAACTATTAGTGCAGTGCGAGATAGTATCGCTAAGCAACGACGCATTATTGCTGTAGTAGATATCTGCTCTAATACTATGCGTGCCGGCGTGCATAAAGATACATTGAGTGCCGCAGTAGCTGGTGCTGATGTAGTGTATTTTTTTCATCCGCTAAATCTAGCTTGGGATGTACAGCAGACCTGGCGCGATAGTAATAAACCGGGCGGCACAGCGCAAGCGCAAGATGCTTTATTGAATCAAATGTTGCAAGAGGTAACAGATGGCGATCTGGTGTTATTGATGAGCAACGGTGCATTCGATGGTTTTGCACAGCGTTTGTTGCAGGAGCTTAAAACTCCAGCTTTTATGAAAAAGCTTAATAATTACTGTCATGACAGTAAATAAAGCATTTTTTATCATAAAATTCCTATATTAATAAAATATTGTGCTATAATTGCTGCTGAGGCGGTAAAATATGACACAAGAATTTTATAATAATTTAGCAAAGATGATAGCGTATCATCGTAAACTAGCTGGTATGAACCGTGAGCAGTTGGCTAGGCTGGCCGGGGTGGGCAAGACGGTTATATTTGATATAGAGCACGGAAAACAAACAGTGCGTTTAGACACACTCATGAAGGTTCTGTTAGTTCTTAATATCAAAATGGAGTTTAATAGCCCTTTAATGCAGTCTTATAGGGAGCAATTAGAATGAGAATGGCTAAAATTTTTATTAATAAACATATTCTTGCTGGAACGTTAACCGAGTTAGATGCTAAAGCTGGTTACATAATTGAATATGTTGAAGGGTATACAGGGCCCCCAATATCGTTAACTATGCCAATTACCAGGAAAATTTATGAGTTTAATATATTCCCGCCTTTTTTCGAGGGTTTATTGCCTGAAGGAGCACAACTCGAGGCTCTATTACGTCAGGCAAAGCTAGATCGAGATGATTATTTCGGCCAATTAATAATGATTGGTAGAGATTTGATTGGTGCAGTTAGCGTAGAAGAAATAAGTGCATGATCAATAATCGTATTTGCCCTATAACTTATTTAAATTTAAAATCTAACGAGACTTATTCGCTGAAAGGGTTGCATATGTTGTCCCCAAGACTTCAAAATCTGCAAACATTACCATATACTGCTGAACAGCAAAGAATAGAATCAAGACTGCGCGCCGATAAAATATCGATTCAGGGGGTGCAACCAAAACTCAGTGTCAAATTAAATGTATCACAAGGGGTTTTTGTATTAGCTGATCTAGGTGGAACATATATTCTCAAGCCGCAAAATGATTTATACAAAGAATTACCTGAAAATGAAGATTTAACTATGCGCTTAGCTGCAAGCTTAATTGAAGTCCCGTTACATGGTTTATTGTATTGCGTTGATGGAAGTTATACATATTTTATAAAAAGATTTGATCGGACTCCTAAATTTAATAAGCTTGCGGTTGAAGATTTTGCGCATCTTGCAGGTCGTAACAGAGACACAAAATACGATTACTCAATGGAAAAAATAATACCAATTATCGAGGAATACTGTACTTTCCCGGCTGTTGAAAAAATTAAATTGTTTATGCGTGTATTATTTAATTATCTAATTGGTAACGAAGATATGCACTTAAAAAATTACTCTTTGATTACACGTGACAAAATTATTCAGTTAGCTCCAGCTTATGATTTCATTAATACAACATTGGTAATAAGAGATGCAAAAGAACAAATCGCGTTGCCAATTAATGGCAAAAAAAATAACCTAACTCATAAAGATTTGATAGAATATTATGGTCATAATAAGCTTGGTTTGAGCGTGAATATTATTGATGATATTCTGTACAAATTAAAACAAAATATACCGTTGTGGCACGCTATGATAGAAATTAGCTTTTTGTCCCAAGACTTCAAACAGCGCTATATGCAAATTTTGGATGCAAGATGCAAAGTTTTATTATAAAGTTACGGCCAAGGCCATTGATTTATAATCTTGCAAAACAACTCTGCGGTTTGCTGTGCATCATAAATTGCTGAATGATGCTCATCGTTATTAAACGGTATATTAGCGCGTTTTAAGGCTTCTGCTAATACTGTGTGCCCATAGGCTATGGCTCCTAATGTAGCTGTATCAAAACTTGTAAACGCATGAAATGGATTGCGTTTTACTTTGGTGCGCGCAACTGCTGCATTTAAAAAAGATAAGTCAAACCAGGAATTATGTCCAACAAGCACACAGCGATTACAGCCAGCTTGTTTTCGAGTTTTCTGTAATTTCACAAAAATATCATTTAGAGCGGTTTCTTCAGATACAGCAAATCTAAACGGATGGTGTGGATCAATTTTATTAATTGCTAGGCTTTCTGGGTTTAGATTACCACCAGCAAATGGTTCAATATGATGTTGAAAAGTTTCGGCAGGGTAAAATACGCCGCTGTCATCGCAATTTACAGTCACTGCAGCTATTTCAAGCAATGCATCTGTGTCAGCATTTAAACCACCAGTTTCAACGTCAACTACAACTGGGTAATAGCCCCTAAAACGCTGTGCTATTTTAGAGTTATATATTATAGAATTTGACATATATATGTTTAATCATGGTTCATAAAAAAATCATTATAACCTAATTTCACTAATAAATATTGGAGTATATGCACATAATTATATTTGTATAATTACACTTAGATTTACTTGCAAGTATTCCCAAAGCATGCAATACTCTAGTCGTTAGAAGACTAAGTCTCTGACATGAACTGCCCTCTGTACTGGATCACAAGGAACAACCTTCTTATGGGTTCTGTAGAGAAGCAATTACTTTAGCTTAAGAAGGTGAGAAACTCATGCAAAACAAACTATTTATTGGCAATCTTTCGTTTAAACTAGGTGAAGACGATATACGCGAACTGTTCGAAAAATTTGGCAATATCACAGAAGTAGCAATTCCTCGTAACAGAGAAAATGACAAACCTCGTGGTTTCGCGTTTATAACATTCGAAAATGAAGATTCAGCCAAGAAAGCATTAGCTCTTGATGGCCATGAAGTTGATGGTCGTAAAATCAGAGTAAGCATTGCAACAGGCGAAAAACGTACTGGTGGTGCTGGTGCTGGTGGTCGTGGTGGTGAACGCAGAGCGTCATCTTACAACGATTAATTCGCGCTAATCGCATTGTACGGCCATGTTGCTAAAGCACATGGCCGTTTTTGTTTATAGATCTTTTTCGCGGTGTTCTTTGCGCTCAATCATTCTGGCATGATAATCTTTAACTTGGCGCATTATTTTATCTTCCAGTTCGTCAACTGATTTATACATGTCATCTGTAGTAGATTCTGCAAAAATTCCATTATGATCACCAGCTACCCTGACTTCAGCCTCAGCCTTTTGAGTATGCTTTTCTACTGTCACTATCACATTTATGTTAGTTACAATTTCAAACGTAGATTCTACTTTGCCTAGCTTGTGTCTAATGTATGTATCTAAAGCAGGGGTTACTTCTACATGACGGCCAATTATATTAAATTTTGATGACATATCTAAACACTCCTTGTTTACTCTATATATAAAAATGTTCACCCAGATATACTAATCTAACTTGTTGATTATTCAGTATTTCTTCAGGTTTACCGGTTGCTATAACTTCCCCATTGTTAAGAATATAAGCGCGATCACATATATCCAAGGTATCTCTAACGTTATGATCTGTAATTATAACCCCAATATTGCGGTTCGACAGATATTTGATGATTTTTTTAATTTCAGCGATTGAAATTGGATCTACCCCAGCAAATGGCTCATCAAGTAGTATAAATTTGGGTTCTGATGCTAAGGCGCGTGCAATCTCGAGACGACGTCGTTCGCCGCCAGACAAGCTTATGCCCAGACTATCACGAATCTTTTGTAGGTTGAACTCGTCTAACAGCGAATTTAGTATTTCATTCTGTTTTGTAGTGTTTAATTCTTTACGGGCTTGTAATACTGCTAAAATATTATTTGCAACCGATAACTTTCTAAACACTGATGGCTCTTGTGGCAAATAGCCCAATCCTAACTTGGCACGTGCGTGAACTGGTAATCCAGTAATATCAACCTCATCCAGTTTAATTTTACCGCTATCGCTAACAATTAGACCTAATATCATGTAGAAACAGGTCGTCTTGCCGGCGCCATTGGGGCCGAGTAATCCTACAATGTCACCTTGTTTTATATGTAGCGAAACATTATTAACCACAACACGTTTTTTATATTTTTTATAGAGATTTTCAATGATTAAATTTAACATTATTGCGCTCGTTTGGGTTGAAGAATAACTGTAGTGCGCTCACGTGGTGAGCTATTGCCTTGCAAGACTTCAGTTACAAAATTATAACTTAACTTTGGTCCAGAAATCGTATCGCCATCTTGAGTTAATTGTGCTTGATATAATAAATCTACTTTATCTTTTTGCGGATAATACTTTATAACTTTAGCCGCGCCAGTTCCAGCTGGTTTGTTTGGATCTTGTTGCGATCTAAATGTTGCTGGAGTGCCGGTGGCAACCATTATTTTTATACGATTGCTGCTATCGCTCTCAATCACCAATTTATTTGCCGTTAAATGTCTAGTTCCCTGGTTAACCTGCACGTTGCCAAGATATACTGCAACGCCTAATTTATGATCAAAGCTAGCATGGTCTGCAGTAATTTGCACTGGTAATTCTGAATCTGGCCGTGCTACTGTAGTTGCTGCTAGGCTGCTGCTTATAAAGCAAATGCAGCTAATTAGGCACAAATATCGTGGTAATGTTTTCATGTAATTCAATCCAATTTTTATCAAGGTAACCTAACATACCATATCCACTTATAGTTAAGCCTGGTTGCTTCATGCTAACAAATTCTGTGCTGCTAATTGTCTCTTGGTTGGGTAAATATTGCATTGATAAAGTTTCTATTTTAGTAGGTGTTGCGTTATTTAGGCCCGGCCGTTCTATAAGTACCCCTTCAAGCATGTCTATTTGCGATATTTTATCATTTATAGTTTTGTGCCACGCAACTGCTTTGTTGGCAGATAGATACCAAATATCACCGTTAGCTTTATGTACCGTGACTAAAGGCTTAAGTAGTTCAGACTGTCCAGCATTCGGTAAAAATTCCCAATATGTTGCTTGTAAGATCTCTTTAGGGGAGCCAGATTCAGTATAGTTAGTAATTGTAAGTTGTGACATGTATTCTTGCGGTTTAGTATCGTGCTTAGAGATTTTTGGGCTACGTGACTGCACATAAAACCAATATACCATGCAAGCTAGGCTAAGAAGAATGATACAATTTTTAAATACAGTCATAAATCTCAATTATACAACCCCAGCTTTAAACACATCATGCAAGTTCAAGGCGCCTACTAGTTTATTATTGCGATCTACCACTGGCAACGCAGAAATTTGGTGCTGTTGCATTAGTAACACCGCTTCTGTTGCCAACATATCTGCAAATACAGTTTTAAAATTACAGGTCATGATGTCTTCTATATATGATTGCTGCAAGCTAACGTCTTTACTGAATGCACGCCGTAAATCGCCATCAGTACAGATCCCTATAATTTGTTGCGGTGCAGATTCAGACACTACTGTTGTCATACCCAATCGTTTGGCAGACATTTCCATAATAACATCTGCTAATTTGGCGCCTTTATATACTTTAGGTAGATTGGCGCCGGAGTGCATAATATCGCTTATCTTCACTAATAAGCGTTTTCCTAACGCGCCACCAGGATGCGAGCGTGCGAAATCTTCTTCTGTGAAGCCACGCGCTTTCAAAATACTAACCGCCAAAGCATCGCCCAAGGCCATTGCCACTGTAGTGCTGGCGGTGGGTGCCAGATTAAGGGAGCAGGCTTCACGCTCGACGCTAGCATCTAAATTTATATCAGCATAAGAGGCAATTGTAGAATTGAGATTACCAGTGATATTTATCAGGGTAATACCGAGTCGTTTCAACAATGGCACAAAAGCCAGAATTTCATTAGCTTCGCCAGATTTGGAAATCAAAATTGCCAAATCATCTTTGGTTATCATTCCTAAATCACCATGAATTGCCTCGGCTGGGTGTACAAAAAAAGCCGGGGTCCCAGTGCTAGCAAAAGTAGCTGCTATTTTATTGGCCACATGCCCGGACTTACCAATCCCAATCACGATTACGCGTCCTTTGCAGGCTAAAATAGCGCGGCAGGCGTTGGCAAAGCTAGTATTTATTTTGCCAGATAGATGGCTTATGGAGGCCGCTTCAATTTCCAGCACATTTAAGCCGGTGTTAATTAGGGTTTGATCGTCAAAGCTGGTCATTACTGTAATCCAAATACTGTTACCTTTGCGAGTATTCTAGCAAATTGTTGCGCAAGAAGCATGTGCATGCGCACTAATATTGGTGTTATTTAGGTTGATATATAACTCGTATGAAGTCTGCTGACATTATTTGATAATTGTAATAATATATAACTCTCATAGAGGATAACAAAAATGATATTACAAGAGATACTAGAAAACTTACCAGATGAACAATTTAACAATATTATTGCAACAAATGCTGGAGATATTAACGCCGTAATCCAAAGTTTACACGAGGAGTATTCAAAATATAAAAATTCAAATAAATCTCTTGAAACAAGAATGAGTGAAATGTTAATTGCAAATGTACCAGGAAACAATGCACATATTGAATATTATAAAGATGAAATTAAGAGCTGTTTCATAAAATTTGTAAGAAACTTTAATCAAACAGAATGGCAAAATGCCCCTGTAATAAAAAAACTGTTGAAAATTATAGGTATAACTGATGAGTCAATAGCTACTATAATAGTAATACTAAAATTCGGCGGATTACAGGATCACAATTACAAGGATATCTTTGAATCAATTTACATGCTGAAAGCAATAAATCAAGTTATGAGCATTGAAAATTATAAAAATATTATAGCAGAATATTTGCCATACATTAACAATATATTAAACAGTTCTCTTAATTATGATCGAGAGGTTCTGTTTTTAAATTTATTAAAATTATTCAGCATCAAAAAACTTAATATAGAAATAAAAGATGAAATGGACAAATGTGTTTTTGATGGTGATAGCACAGTAACGGTAACTATTCAGTATTCTAGAAAGCATCTATTTGATATGTCAAAGTTATATGTTAATAACTATGCAAATGCAACTAAAGCTAGTTGCGATTTAAATAACATAGGCGTTCTAAGCAACTTAAAAGAAGTCCACATTACTCATATAACAGATTTTCAGGTTGCAGTTCTTACAAAATATGCACCAAATCTTAAGAGTATTACTTATGATTCAAATCATATAACTAAAGAAGCTAAGGATTTAATATACCAATGGGAAGATGAAAATAACTTCGTGCCAAATTTAAAAAATTCAATTGCAGTTGGAAATAAAAGACAACAATTAGTTCAGACTGATATCACACTAATACAAAAATTTGAGCAATTTAAGCTATATCAGCATCCGTTAAACCTAGATCAGGTTCAAGAATTATATAATATACTTAATTCAATGAATCAAGATGATTGTCTTACTTTTTATTTAGACTTTATTGCGCACCTCACTAAAAAAATCAAATTCGATATTGGATTTTATTCACGCGATACTTTTGTATCTTCTCAAGGGCACAATTTTTGCATTCAAAGATTTGGAAATTTTTCTTATGGCATCATTAGCAATAATGTAGCAGTCATTAACATCCGTGATGTGGAAAAAGGTAGCATTTATTTTCATGGACTTGATTTTAAATTTATGCTATTCAAAGTATTTTCTAAAGACATAATAGATCTAGATCGATCTAAATATACAGTTAAATTATCCAATGAATTATTGGAATATGTTTTGAATGAGAATGTAAATAATATAACCATGCTCTTAAATTACAGGCCCCTAATAAACAATTTGCTTTCGAACGCACGTTATAGCAAAGATTTAGAAAAAATACCTGTTATGGCATTATACCGTGTATTTGGATGGTTAAAAATACAGTTAACTCAAGACGAAATTATCGCAAGAAAGCAGATTTCAAACGATATAATTAGACAATTTCTTATTTATTGTGATGAAAATAAAACGTCTTTTGACAATAATGGGTACCCAGATTTTTTTGAAGAGAATCTACGATATTTATTAAAATGTGATACAGAGCTTTTAAAGAAATTCTTGAGTTATGTTTATGTTGATAAAATATATCCATATGTAACTTTTGAAGAATTAAGTCTATTGGCAAGAGATAAAATTGACTTAGTAGTAGATATGTTTGATTGTTATTTGAATGGCATTAGGGTCATTAATGATGTAGTAGATTTTTTGAAAATAATAAAGGGTAAGCAATTAGAGCGTGTATCTTTAGTAAATTTATTAACATTAGATACTGATTTTTTAAAGGCCTTATTTAACTGTTACAATCAAGCTGATTATAAAGATAGAGAAATGTCGCGCGATGCTTTAGAATCTAGAGCTATGATGATGTTTAAGCAATTGAAAACAATAGTTTTGGCTGAATACATAACATTTGCAGAAATGTTAAACATGAGTAATAATAATATTGATAAATTATGGAGCATTACGGCAGGATACTCTGGAAGTGCTTTAGTACTTTTGATAGAAAACAAATCATATACTGCCGCAGAATTTAAAACAATGGATCCAAATTTATTAAACAAGATTGATTCTTTGCCAACAGAGCGAAATAGTTATAATGACAAAGAATATGAAATTGTTGAAGAACAAATGAAATCTCTACCACTGTCACCAACTTTTGTAGCTAAAGCGAATAAGGAATGGGCTGAAAATAACAAAAATGATGTGGGTTTACAGCCAAAACAATCTGTTAATAAATCTAAATTAAAGTTGTAAAACTAAAATTTGGCGTCTATCGTATGGAAATGATCTGACGCCGCTCTAGTATTTGTTATATCCGCAAAACGTGATTGCATACACACGCAAAAAAAATACCCTTAAATATCACATATTGGACTACTAACATACTATAATCCTAACGCTGGAGTTGATCTAGAGGGGGTGAGAGAAATGAAGAATCATCATGATATGCGCGATTTGGGAGTTCGATTGGGACTCATATTCGGTGTAGTCTTGTTATCTTTGGCTTATTTGAGTATGTTGCTAGGAATCGGTGCTCCTGTGATTGCGTTATTGGCAAGCTTGTATAAAGGTTACGCTGCAACATTGTTGGGTGGACTTATGGGTTTTATCCTAGGTTTTATCCATGGTTACGTGGTTGGTGTATTAGTGATAATATTCCGAGATATACTCGGTAGATTTATCAAATTCTAATACGGCGCAGGTAGCGGGTGTTGCAAACCTGTTTTTAAGATGGACTTTTATGGGTCTGTATAATTTTTTTTATGCCACGCAGAATATGCAAAACCGTGCGATGCGTGGATCAAGCAGGTGCACAAAAATACGTAACGTGCCGTTCCTGCCATCGAGCAAAACAATAAAACTAACAATAACATAATGCTAGTTACGCTGAACATTAATAAAGGTGCGGCAGCAGCTGTGTTTTTTATACGAGTTACAGCAATATAACTGTATAAAATTAGCAACGGTAGTAGCCAAACAAATCGTAAGGCAATTTTTACCGCGGCAAAGGTCATATTCAGTGAATTAGTAACTAACTTCTGCTCTAAAACCGGTTTTAATGCTGTTGTGGCTAAAAATTTAACTGGATCACTACGATCGCTGGGGGATGTAGTTAAATCGTAGCTGAATAAGCGCAAGCGGGTTTTTAAATACAGCCAAGGATGTTGTTTTATGGTTTGATACCAATAGTCCCATAGCTCTTGGCGTTGCGTATCAGTTGTGCCTGGCTTTAATACACTGTTAGCTGTGAACACCAGTGGATCCACTTCACGCGGTTCAAACAGCTGTTTAACGCGTGAAAATTCAAAATTTGGCTGTTGTAAAATAAAATCTGGATATAAGGGCTGATCTACCGCGATGCTTATCGCGCTCAGATCATATAGCTTTACTAACTGCCATGAATGTGCCTCACGTGCTTGCGGTACTAACACCGCATTAAAGTTGCTTATTAAAATAATAATTATTAGATTAATCAGAACCCCGTAAAATGCAGTAGCCCCAGAAAGCTTATAATTATTAATACAGTAACCAATACCGATGCTAAAAAATATTAATACGTATTGCGCTTGGAATTTAACCGCGGTGCCGTAACATAGTAGTATAATGACTGGGATTAATAAAAGATATTTGTATTTAATGATTTTGTTAACCATCATTAAAGCTAAAATTGCCCCAGATAACAAATAAGCATAGGTAAAACCAGTATCTTTAACTATCAATGCGGTGTATGCCAATAAGTTAGGGATCAGTGGGTATATCGCATACCACCAACGAAATAAACTATTTTTAAAAATATATATAAAAATTGCTGCAGCGCCGTAAAGCATTGAAATATGCAACGTAAACATTAAGCCCGGGCCGGGATAGAGGTAGTCCAAATAACGCCATAATAAGCTCATGGCAGGGGGGTGGTGATCGCTATATAATCCAGCTATGGCTGCTGCGTATTGCGAGTTAGCGTCTGGTGACATAACGCCAGGCCAAAGTCCTATCATACTTATTATATAGAAAACACCCAATAACGCCCAGGCGGGTAGGGCCGGCACTCTAATTATTTTCATACGGTTTTGATTGCATTCTTCTTAATTGCGTTAATATAATCACAAACCAGTTTGTAAAGCAACTATATTACATTGTAGGGTCGGGGGTGCTTTAGTTTATGGCCTGAGACACTAGCAAATATAAGGCAAATATAGGTATATAATAATGAAAGGTTTCTTAAGAATACTATTTTTTCTAATTATCGTGGTAGGCATCGCTAGTCCGTTTGGAGCTGGTTTTTTGATTGAAAATCACTACAACGATATGATAACAAATTTAAATAAAGCTTACACTGGCGAAATAGTATTTACAGGAAAATTTCAGCGTGGTTTTATGAGCTCGACTGCAACCACGACTATTGTTAATTCTAAGGGCGTGCCGCTGGAAACTTTGCAACAAGAATTGCGACACGGCCCGGTGATATTTGACTTTAAAGGCTGGTTAAATTCTAGTACGTATATGCCGCGCGGTTATGGCTTAGCAATGATCGATACACAGTTAACCGGTAAGTTAGGTCAAAAATTAACCACTATATATGCAGAAAAACCTGCCTATAATATCAGTACCATGGTGGCATTTAATGGCGATTTGGCAACAACTTTTATAAACTACCCGTTAACAACCCAGGTAGGGGTTGGTATTTTAAAATGGCAAGGTGTCAATGGTAGCGTGAATATAGATAAAGCAGTAACAAATATTACTGGTTCAATGCTTATGCCTTCTTTGGAGTATAGCGAGCAAGTACAACCTGGCGCTGATACCGAAACCTTACAAATTACTAATTTTAAAATAGATTTTAATAAATTAATGTCTGATGATAGTGATATGCTGAATATCTCATTAGATGCTTTTAAAATATTAAATAAAACTTCAGAAGAGCTTGGTTTAAGTAATATAACATTAATGTTTAATAAAAAAATTATTAATAAAATCGAAGGTGCTGAATTAAAAACAACTTTTTCTAAGTTGAAAATAGCGCATCATGATGTTGGACCATTTTTGTTAGGAGTTAAAACTAATAATATTAATTCGGCCGCTATGCTGGCTACTCTGCAAGATCCTACTACGTTGGCAGCTGCCAGTAATAAAATGCCACCTAAAATACCATCAGATCAACTCGTTGCCATGCTAATTACTAAGCCAATGCTGGATGCTGATATGAAAATTACGATGCCGGAGGGTAATATTGATTACACTGGTCACATTGAAGCAGGCGGCCCCAATGTTGTTAAAGTTGACGCAGCGTTAATAATACCGACGATAAAAATGTCGCAAAAAATTCAAATTAATAGCAAAATTGTTACAAAGCTATTGACGCATTATATGGAAGAACAAGTGCTTAAAAATGAAAAAATGTATTTTATAAATAATAAGACTTCTACTATAACAAACCCATGGACCATGACCCCAGTGCAGCTAAGATCCATGGCGGAAAAATTGACTGCTGATATTATTAATGTTTTAAAAACTAAACAGTATATAATAGAGCAAAATGATGTTATATCTACTGATGTCGAGTTTGCAAATAGTATTTTGACTATAAATGGAGTACAGCATACTAAAGAGGATTTAGATCAGCTGCGGATCATCATGGAAGTTAAACCCCCTGTTGCGGAGCCGGTCGCACCTTCGCCAGTGTTGGAGAAGACACCGTAATATTTTTAGATGAAAAGCTGCTAATGTTAGAAGTAGGTTTTTTTTTGAATAATAATGGATAAATTCTCTGTCTAAATGTTTTAGGCTTTTGAGATGTGCGAGGGGATGTGGGTGTTTGGGGGGCTGGTGCCGAACTCCAAAATTCGCGCCATCTTCTAACACACCCGATGCCAAAATTGTGTATCCCCCGTAGCAACCAGTCATAGGCTGGTTTAATTAGGTTATTCCAAATTGGCATTACAATTGGTTCTGCAAGTAGCCAGCAAAACATATTGTATGCCCCTACTAGCATCATTGGCAGTATTACAGTTAGGATCTGAGCAAAAACATTAAGCACGATGTTATTATTTCCTTTTTAAAAATATATAATTATTTAATACTTTTATTATGCTAGATGGTATAAGTAGCTTAGTCAAGTTGTTTGACTGATGCTAAATTAATGGACTTATAATGTCGTCAAGTCACCAAGATAACACGTTCTAGTTCCTTTAGCTTATTCTTCGCCTCCAATACCACATTGGCTGGAATGCCAGCGAGTCGCGCTACCTGAAGTCCAAAACTTTTGCTTGCAGGCCCTGACTGTACTTTATGTAAAAATACTAATTGATCGCCTTGTTCTATTGCTGCAAAATGCAAATTGTGTACCTGCGGTATTTGATCTGGTAATTTCGACATTTCAAAATAATGCGTTGCAAACAACGTAAAACTTTTATTCTTCAAAACCAAATGCTGCGCTATCGCCCATGCTAACGCCAATCCGTCAAAGGTGCTGGTGCCACGGCCTATTTCATCGATTAGCACTAAGCTTTGTGATGTAGCGTGATGTAAAATATTAGCAGCCTCGGTCATTTCTACCATAAAAGTTGATCTGCCGCCAGCTAGATCATCTGTTGCGCCAATACGTGTAAAAATTTGATCTATAGGGCCAATACTTGCCTTTAAAGCCGGTACAAAACTGCCAATATGAGCTAGGATAACAATCAATGCGGTTTGTCGCATATAGGTAGATTTCCCACCCATATTAGGTCCAGTCACTATATGCAACAATTGTTCATTAGTAAAATTGCAATCATTGGGAATAAAAGTAGTATTTTGAATTTTCTCGACTACGGGATGGCGTCCGGCAACAATAGTAATGCCTGGCTTAGTTACTAATTCTGGACATACATAATTTAATTGATCGGCGCGCTGCGCAAAATTTTGCAGTACATCTAATGTTGCTAATGATTCCGCTATCTTTTGTAAGATAGGCACTTGCAGTTGCAGTTCTTGTAATAGCTGTTCGTATAAATACTTCTCGCGCGCTAGAGCGCGTTCGCGACTGCTTAATACCTGATCTTCAAAATTTTTAAGCTCTGGAGTTATATAGCGCTCAACGTTTTTTAAAGTCTGACGGCGTTGGTAATGTGGTGGCAATTTTTGACTTTGATTGCGGCTTATTTCAATAAAAAACCCATGGATGCGATTGTAACCAACTTTTAAGGTACTAAGACCGGTAGCCGCACGCTCTTGTTGCTCTAACTTAAGCAAGAAGGTATCAGCATCCGTAGATAAAGATTGTAACTGATCTAGCTCGGCATCGTACCCGTTTGCAATCACGCCACCATCACGAATTAACAAGGGTGGATTGTCTATAATAGCTTTGTTTAAAGTTTCACAGATCTCGGGTAATGGCTTTAAGCCGGTGTTGATGTCAGATAACAATTGTTGCGTGTTTAATGCTTTAAGCATGATTTTTAGCGTCGGCAATTCTTGTAATGCTTCACGCAAGCGTAATAAGTCTCGTGGTCTGGCAGAAAGTAAGGCGATACGTGTATTAACGCGTTCTATATCGCCAATTTTTTTCAAGCTTTTTGCGATTTCAATATAATTTTGTTGACTTTGCAAGACTTGTACGGCTTGATGCCTAAGACGTAACTCGTCGTGATTACGTATTGGACGACCTAGCCAACGCTGTAGCAATCTGGAGCCCATGCTGGTTGCGGTATCATCAATTATACTTAGTAACGTGTGTTGCTGTTTGCCAATAATATTCTTAGTTAATTCCAAATTATTACGGCTGTGCGGGTCGATGCTAATGGTTTCTTGATCGCGTTCTACTAATATATTACGAATATGCGCAACATTGCCACGTTGTGTTTCTAAAACATAGTTAATTAAACAGCCCGCTGCACTTATAGCCGCAGGTAAATTTTGTGCGTCAAAGCTGATTAAATCAGCCGTTCCTAGCTGTTTTATTAGGGCGTTATATGCATTAGTATATTCAAAACAACTGTCTGGATAATGTTTAATACTGCAAGTATTGACTGCTTTTGTTAAGTCAATATTTAATGACTCAGGTAATAGTAATTCTGCTGGTAGTATCCTGGCTAGTTCTACAGCGAGTAGCTCAACTGTATTATGTTCGCTTATTGTAAAACGCCCGGTGCTAAATTCAAGAACGGCTAAACCATAACTATTTTTAATTTTACAAACACTAGCTATATAATTTTCTAATTTGGCATCTAAAAATGCTTCTTCAGTTAAAGTACCCGGTGTTATGATGCGGGTGACCTGGCGTTCCATAGGGCCTTTGTTGATACCAGGTTCGCCAACTTGTTCGCAGATTACTATTGTTTCACCAAGGCTTACTAGCCTGGCAATGTAATTTTCTGCAGCATGGTGCGGCACTCCCGCCATGGGTATCGGTTGGCCTGCAGATTGGCCGCGGGCAGTCAAGGTGATATCTAATAATTTAGCAATTTTTATTGCATCATCAAAAAATAATTCATAAAAATCTCCCATTCTATATAGCAATAAGTCATTTGGATGTTGTGATTTAATGCTTAAATATTGTTGCATCATTGGGGTATGTTGTGATGTTTGTAAATTCATCTTTAAACTCTACATTGCGTTGGAACTAAATCGTTATAGCTATTATTAGCTACGGCGCAGGTCCAGGTGGTTTGTTGTAATGTTGGATCATAGCTTGGCGTCAATGTATATAGTATTGCCCCAGCATCAGAAGTAGTGGTAATGCTAATTACTCCATCAGCACTTACCGAAAAACTTGCTGTATATTTACCTAGGCTGCTTGGCGCTGTTATGCTTAGGCCAGAGCCGGTTACCGATTCTGTTTCGGATATTTGATTAGCGATCATGGTTTGTAATCCAGTTGCACTTCCCATCGTTTCAACTACTTTGCTGCGTACTATATAATTCTTGAGCGCTGGCGCCGCAAAAAAACTTAATGTGGCGACAATTGCTATCACTACTATCATTTCTATTAGTGAAAAACCGTGTTGCTGTTTTAAAGTTATCGTCATAGCTAAGTCCAGATCAAGTTCAAATAAATAAATTGATGATAATTTACCAGATTTTCTGCTAACCTGTAACCATTTAGAGCAACTTAAGTTAAGGATTGGTGGCGGATGAGTACTACAGTGTATCTTAAAGATTATTTACCCTCAGAATATTCTATCGAGCGTGTTGAGCTAGACTTTGACTTAACCCCCTCAGTCACCACTGTAACTTCGATTTTGAATATTATTAAAAACCCTAACAGTAAAACTAACACTAAACAATTAGTGTTGAATGGCGAACAATTAGAATTACAGGCTATAAGTTTAGATGGTAAACAATTACAGCCCGATGAATATATTCTAAGTAGCGCAACATTAACTCTAGACAACGTGCCAGATCAATTTCAGTTGCAAATTAAGACTAAAATTAAGCCGCAAGATAATACTGCGCTTAGCGGTCTGTATAAATCTAATACTATGTATTGTACACAATGCGAAGCAGAAGGTTTCAGACGTATAACCTATTATTTAGATCGCCCTGATGTAATGTCAAAATTTATAGTGACTATACATGCTGATAAAAAAGAGTACCCGGTATTATTGGCAAATGGTAATTTGATCGCGCAAGGTGATGATAGCAATACTCGTCATTATGCGACTTGGGTGGATCCTTTTTTAAAGCCTTGTTATTTATTTGCTATGGTAGCTGGCGATTTAATAGCTGTGGAAGATAATTTTGTGACCATGTCTGGCCGTTTAGTAAAGCTCAAATTATTTGTGGAACGTGAAAATTTAGAGCAAACCTCACATGCAATGGCAGCGCTTAAAAAAGCTATGGCGTGGGATGAACAAACTTATGGCCGTGAATATGATTTAGATATCTATATGATCGTTGCGGTGAATGATTTTAATATGGGGGCAATGGAAAATAAAGGCTTAAATATATTCAATTCCAAATATGTGCTAGTAAGCCCAGCTACAGCTACTGATATAGACTACGAGGGAGTAGATCTTGTTATTGGCCATGAATATTTCCACAACTGGTCTGGCAATCGCGTTACTTGTCGTGATTGGTTTCAACTGAGTCTTAAAGAAGGCTTTACAGTATTTCGTGAACAGCAATTTACTCAGGATATCACGCAATCTCCTGTTGCGAGAATTGATAAAGCCAAGACGTTAATGTTGCGACAATTTGCTGAAGATGCCGGGCCTTTGGCACATTCAGTGCGTCCCGACTCGTACATAGAAATTAATAATTTTTATACTATGACTATATATGAGAAGGGCGCCGAAGTTATACGCATGATGTTGACATTATTGGGGCCGCAGAAGTTTCGTGCTGGCACTGATTTATATTTTTCACGCTTTGATGGTCAAGCAGTTACAACCGATGATTTTGTAGCGGCTTTACAAGATGCCTCTGGAGTTGATCTCACGCAGTTTAAACTCTGGTATACCCAAGCCGGCACACCAGAAGTAACAGTTCTTGAAGCTTATGATGCAAATAATAGAACTTATACATTGACACTATCGCAGTATATTCCAGATACCCCTGGACAAACCAATAAGCTACCGATGCTTATACCGATTGCAATTGGTTTATTAGATGACAATGGTAATGATATGCCTGTTGCTACACCAGTGCTATCTTTGAATCAGGCACAGCAGAGTTTTGTATTTAATGATATTGTAACTAAGCCGCAATTATCTATTCTGCGTAACTTTTCGGCGCCGGTTAAATTAAAACATAATGATACTGTAGAGTATTTAGCCTTCATGTTAGCAAAAGATGCTGATAATTATAACCGTTGGTATTGTGGACAGCGATTATATATGAAAATTTTGCTGGACTTAACAAGAGATGCACAAGCTGGAAAAGACCTAAAATTACCAGATTTTATTTGTGATATATTTGTTAATATATTGCTAGATTCAGGGTTAAATCTAGATCTTAAAGCCGAGCTATTGAGTCTGCCGCCAATACAGATGTTAATTGATAATATGCTGCCAGCCGATCCAGATGCTATTTATACCGCAAAAAAATTCATGGTAACTAGTTTAGCCTCTAGGTTTGAAAAAGAATTACTGCAAATGTATACAGAGTACGCGCTGTTTGGTCCGTATCGATATACAGCTGAGGATGCTGCGCATCGCACTTGCAGAAATACTATCTTGGGATATTTATTAAGTAACAAAACCCCAGCAGGAATTGCTTTGGCCATAGCACAGTATAACAAATCTAACAATATGACCGATACCATAGCGGCATTAGCAGGGCTGGCAAGTATAGAATCAAATGAACGCATTGCGGCATTAATAGAGTTTTATGATACTTGGTCTACGAATCCTTTAGTTACTAATAAATGGTTGATGATTCAAGCAACCGCAGATCTAGACGAAGTACTAAACCAGGTTAAATCTTTGATGCGTCATGAAGCTTTTGATATAAAAAACCCTAATAAAGTGCAAGCACTTATTGGTGGCTTTTGTGTTGGTAATCCGGTGCGATTCCATGATAGTTCTGGTAATGGTTATAAATTTTTAGCTGATGTGGTGATAGAGCTTAATGCCATAAATCCTCAGGTGGCTGCACGTATGTTAACCCCATTAACACAATGGCAACGTTTTACAGAGTTGCGTCAGAAACTAATGTGTGGGGAGTTGCGTCGCATACAGCAATCTGCTAGCTTATCAACTGATGTGATGGAAATAGTGACTAAGTCATTAAAACAGCATGGATAGGAGTAGGTCGTGTTAACAATTAACACTTCTACCTTATAAAAAGTCGTGTTATTATTCTTAATAATTGCTGGACTTATAATTTAGTCTAGGAACTTTGTTTTTAAAGGAGTATGAATATGTCCAAGGGAATGAAACGCATAGTTTCTGTTGCTGGGGTATTATGTGCGGTTGTGGGACATCACGCGTATGCTGGTGGATTTCAGCTACACGAACAAAGCGCAACATATTTAGGAACAGCTTATGCTGGTACTGCGGCGGCAGCGGATTTAGATGCAAGTACTACTTATTATAACCCAGCATTTTTAGTTCAAATGCCGAACAATCAATTGGTAGTTTCTGGTGTATACATAAGACCCCGTTCTAAATTATATGATGCAAGCGCTAGAAGTGACATCGGTGCTATAGTTAATTCTAATCCTACCACTAAGCCATCAGGTAACGCCGTGGTCCCTGGCTTAAATATGTCTGCTCGCATTAGTTGCGATTGGGTTTTAGGACTTAGCATCGGTGCTCCGTATGGTTTGTCCTCTAAATATCAAGCGACAAGTATAGCCAGATATATGGCCACCACTTCAAAGATCGAGACAATGAACATAAATCCTTCACTTGGATATAGGATTAATAATCAATGGTTTTTGGGCGCTGGTTTAGATGTGATGCGCCTTAGAGCTACTCTTAACTCAGCAATCAACTTTGGTGCGGAAGGTTACGTAAACAATTACGGTGATGCTTGGACTTATGGTTATCATGTAGGTGTAGGGTTCCAACCTACCAGAGATACCAAAATGGGCTTGGTGTATTTCTCTAAATACTTCCCACATGTATCTGGCTACGTAAAAGCTGTTGCCTATCCTTTGGCTGCTAAACCTACAACATTGACGTCTGATATAACTTTGCCGGATCGTATTGTTTATAGTATTTCACATCAATACAATGACAAATGGCAGGCGGTTGGTGATCTTGAGTGGGTGCATTGGAGCACAATTAAGACGTTACGTTTAAACTATAATAATGGTACGTACAGTTCAGAAAATCTGTCTTATGAAAATACGTTCAGATTATCTTTAGGTGCGATGTATCATTATTCATGTGCATGGTTATTTAAAGCTGGCTTCATGTTAGATCAGTCTCCGATAAACACTTTACACAGAACCGCACGTTTACCAGATTCAGATCGTTTGTGGTTAGCTTTAGGTGCAAAGTTCAAGCTTAATAAATTTGTATCTTTAGATGCTGCGTATTCACATTTGTTCTTCAAGAATTCAACAATTGCACAAAGTGGTAATGTACCAGGAGACACAGCTAAGAAATTATATGGTAATTATCATTCTTCTGCGGACTTAGTAGGTATACAACTTACGTGGAATTTTGTATAATTTAGAGCGTAGTACTAGTTGGGATTATGGCATTGAGCTGTAATTGGTGATCGGGGTTAATCCCTATAATTTGACGAAAGGAATAATGAAGTTATGCCACGGAAAACTGATAAGCGAAATAGATTGATTGAAGCAGCAAAAATATTAATTCATCAGCAAGGTTTTAACCTTACAACATTGGCGGATATCGCTCAAGAAGCCGATGTACCTTTAGGGAATGTATATTATTACTTCAAGACTAAAGAAGCAATTGGCGAAGCTGTGATTGAAAAGCGTGCTGCAGAATATGCAGACTTGCTAGCAAGATTAAACGAGATTTCCGAACCAAGTTCTCGTTTACGTGCATTTGTGGATACAAGCGTAGAAGAGTTAGATCTTATCGCTCGTTACGGTTGCCCAGTTGGTGGCTTGTGTCAAGAGTTAGGAAAGCAAGGTGGTTCTTTAGCCGATCAAGCAGCTAAGTTATTACATGACATTCTGCAATGGTCCGAAGCACAATTCCGTAGTTTAGGCTTTGCAGATCGCGCTGAGGAATATGCATTGAATCTTGTATCTAATATTCAAGGTATGCACTTATTAACCCATACATTTAAAGATCCTCAACTAGCGAAGCGTCAGACTGACACTTTATTGGCATGGTTGGAGCAAACTTTAGGAATGAAGTTGGCTGCCGTTGTAATGAAGTCAAGAGAAGTTGAAACAGAAGCTGCATTCTAATATACCAAGCAACAATGAACGAGCTCTGGGCGTCTGCCAAGAGCTTGTTTCTGTTACTGTATCGTCAGAATTACAACAACTTTATGTGTTTAAAGACCAACAAGTGTTGCGTATCTATAAAATTTCTACCGCTAAAAACGGCTTAGGTGAACAAAAAAATAGTTACATGACACCACGAGGTAAACATATTATTCGCGCCAAAATCGGTGCAAATTTACCAATAAACGCTATTTTTAAAGAACGCCGTTTCTATGGTGATGTTTATACTGTAAAAATGAATGAAGAAAACCCACATCGCGATTGGATTTTAACGCGCATCTTATGGTTGAGCGGTCTAGAGCCAGGTTTTAATCGTTTGGGAAATGTGGATACCATGCAGCGTTATATTTATATTCATGGTTCACCAGATGAGCGTCCTATGGGGCAGCCGACGTCACGCGGTTGTGTGCGTATGCGTAATGAGGACATTATTGAGTTTTTCGATTTGGTGTCGTATGGTACGCGCGTGGATATATATTGATTACTTCTCTATATACAACACATTAATATCCTGCATTGGCACATAATTTTCTGCGCTAAAACGTAGTGAATCGCTAGCTTCGCGTTGTATTTTGTCGTGCCAGCATAGCACTGGATACAAATTATCGCTGCTATCAATTGTCAAAGTAAATCGATCTAACGGCCTGGACCATAAATCATCGGAGTTATATTTAAAAGTTAAAGCCTTTGTTTCTAACTGTGGTTTTTGTTTTTTGCTGGTTTGATGGGCTACTGCAATGGCTTGATAATCGTTATTATTTATGCAATACGCATCAATATTAGAAATATATTTTTGCAGTTGCGCCTGCATGTTGCTTGCAGCTACATTGTCATCTAAACTCCAATGCACTGCCATATATACTGCTTTTTTAATGATATTTGCTGGAGCTTTTAACATAGAAGCAATAGTATTAATTTTTACACTTTTGGTTGTAATATTAGGTTTATAGCTATGTTCAATTGTGATATTGCTGGTTGCAGGAAAAGTATATTGCCAGTAGTAATATGTTTTTACTGTCCAGTTTGGGGTGCTTTCTTTAGGATCTATTAAGCATAGTGCTAACAGTTTACTGATTATACTATCGCGATTACTCGAGGCATCGATGGTATGCATTGCAGCTACTGGATCAAATGGTAAACCAAGTGCAGTGAGATGTAATGATACATCTCTTCCTGCAGCGTTAAGAGCGTGTTGCAGCAACTGTGTTTGTATCGGTTGCTTATCGACACTGACGTTAAGAGGAGTCGTAAATACAAAAGTTTCGGTTACATCATTCTCAGACTGATTCGCATATTCCGAGATTACTTTAACCTTTTCGGGGTTTATTGCTATGTTCTGACTGCTAAGAATAATATCTGGTGAGCGTGCACTGCTTCCACCAATACTGGAAGTTTGCCCAATGACTATATTTGTCCATAACAATAATACTAATATTAACATCCGCATTATCTGATCCATTTATACCATACTATTAAAAGTGTACAACAAAAGGTATTATGGGGCATTTTTAAAATATATAACACTTATGATTACTATAAATACACCTAGTTTTAAGTTGCCTGACCAACCAGGCCAAGTGCAACGCCTAGAAAACTTGCAGGGCTTGGGCTTAACCATAACACTATCGGAACTTGCCAATAGCGCCGCTAATCTCGTGGTTATTATAGTTCCAGATTTTATCACCGCATTTAGGTTGGAGCGGGAATTAGCCTTTTTCGATATCCCGATTGTACATTTTCCAGATTGGGAAACGTTACCATACGACAGTTTTTCGCCGCATCAGGATATAATTTCGCAACGTTTGGCTGCGTTACATAACCTAGCTAAGTTTAAACGTGGTGTGCTTATAATTCCTATTGCCACATTGATGCATCGCTTATGTCCGCAAACTTACATCGATCAAACCACTTTTTTGTTAAAACGTGGCGATGTGTTGGACTTAGTCGAAACTAGGCGCCGTTTGGAGGGCGCTGGTTACCAATATAATAGCCAAGTTATGGAGCATGGTGAGTTTACAGTACGTGGCTCGATATTAGATATTTATCCAATGGGGGCTGCGCTGCCATTTAGAATTGATTTATTTGATAACGAGGTAGATTCAATTCGTGAGTTTGATCCAGAATCACAACGTTCTAGCGAGCCAGTGTCTGAGATTCGTCTATTGCCAGCACGTGAATACCCATTCACAGATGCGGCAATTAGCCATTTTAGAAGCAAATGGCGCGATGAGTTTACGGGGGATCCGCGTAATTGTGCGATTTACCAGGATGTCACGGCTGGCCTTAAATCCCCGGGGCTTGAATATTATCTACCGTTATTTTTTGAACATACAGCTACATTATTTGATTATTTACCGAGCAATAACTTAATCGTACAAGTTGGTAACATTGAACAAGCGGCACAGGACTTTTGGCAACAAACCCAAGACCGTTATGATCAATATGGACATGATTTATCTAGACCGTTATTAGCACCATCACGAATTTTTATTTTACCAGATCAAATATTTGGATTAACAAAATTATCACCACAGATCAAATGTTCATTACAAAATAACCCAGAGTTACCGAATTTACAAACTTTAACTCAGTATATACAAAACAGTGCGGATCGTATTTTATTCTGTGTTGAGTCAAACGGTCGTAAAATAATTTTAGAAGAGCTATTAGCAAAACAAAATATAAAGCCTAAGCTGGTTGCAACTTGGGAAGATTTTATTACAGAGCCAAGTCGCTTTTGTTTAGTTGTAGCCGCCTTTGAATCTGGTGTGTCGTTAGCGGCGCAGAATATATTAATATTGACTGAAAATGAGCTATTGGGCCGCAAAGTAATGCAACAACGGCGCCGTAAAGGCAAGGTTATTAATCCGGATGCTTCTATAAGTAACTTAGCCGAATTAACTGAAGGCGCAGCTGTAGTACATATTGAGCATGGTGTCGGCCGCTATAGAGGACTAACGTTATTAAAATTAGCAGATCAAGAGGGTGAGTTTGTAACTTTAGAATATGCAAATAATGACAAATTATATGTCCCCGTTACTTCGTTGCATCTTATTAGCCGCTATAGTGGTGTCGATCTGGAACACGCGCCATTGCATGGTCTTGGCAGTGATAAATGGCAACGCGAAAAACGTAAAGCTGCCGAGCAAATTAGGGATGTCGCTGCAGAGCTATTGAATATATACGCACAACGCGAAGCACAAAAAGGCTTTGCGTTTGCACCTCCAGATGATGCTTACTATAAATTTTCTAGTGCATTTCCATTTGAGGAAACTCTTGATCAACAAAATGCTATCGAACAAGTGCTTAAAGATTTAACTTCACAAAAACCGATGGATCGCGTAGTCTGCGGCGATGTGGGATTTGGTAAGACTGAAGTTGCAATGCGCGCCGCATTCTTAGCAGCGCAGGGTGGTAAGCAAGTTGCGGTATTAGTTCCAACCACTTTATTAGCGCAGCAGCATTTCGAGACTTTTTCTGATCGTTTCGCGCAATTTCCAATCAATGTTGCCGTAACCTCACGGTTTAGAACTAAAAAAGAACAAATTGAGGTACAGGAAAAACTTGCCGCTGGTACTTGTGATATAGTAATTGGTACTCATAAATTATTACAAGAAGATATCAAGTTTAAAGATCTGGGTTTATTAATTATAGACGAAGAACATCGTTTTGGGGTACGGCAAAAAGATCGTTTTAAAGCACTGCGTTCGCAAGTGCATATTTTGACCTTAACAGCTACGCCGATTCCGCGTACTTTAAATATGTCAATGTCTGGTATTAGAGACTTATCAATAATTAGCACGCCGCCGGCAAAGCGTCTGGCTGTAAAAACTTTTGTGAGCGAGCGCACTAAACCGTTAGTACAAGAGGCAGTGAATCGTGAATTAAGTCGTGGTGGCCAAGTATATTATTTGCATAACGAAGTAGATACTATACAACAACGCGCTGCAGAATTAAGCGAATGGTTGCCAAACGCCAGAATAGTTGTAGCACACGGGCAAATGCCAGAGCGTGATCTTGAGCATGTTATGACGGAATTTTATCATCGGCGCTTTAATGTTTTAGTTTGTACTACTATTATTGAAACCGGTATCGATATTCCAACGGCAAATACGATCATAATGGATCGTGCCGATAAGCTGGGATTGGCGCAATTGCATCAACTCCGCGGTCGGGTTGGCAGATCGCACCATCAGGCCTATGCATTTTGTTTAACACCACCAGAAGCAGCTATGACTAAAGATGCGGTAAAGCGTTTGCAGGCACTAGAATCGCTAGATACTTTAGGTGCTGGATTTATTCTTGCAACCCATGATTTAGAGATTCGCGGTGCCGGTGAATTATTAGGTGAGGATCAAAGTGGTAATCTGCAGACTATAGGTTTTAGCTTATTTATGGAATTACTAGATCATACGGTTAAAAGTTTACAAGCGGGGCAGGTGCCAGATCTAGAGTTAAATATTAATGCTGGCCCTATAGTAGATCTACAAGTTGCAGCATTAATCCCTGATAATTATCTAGGTGACGTGCATACTAGATTGATTTTATATAAACGTATTGCTAGTGCCAAAAGTATGGCTGATCTAGACGAATTGCGTGTGGAAATGATAGATCGTTTTGGTGATATACCCATGCAAACACAAAATTTATTTGCTGTAACCGGACTTAAAATTCAAGCTCAAGAATTAGGTATTAAAACCATCAAAGTAGGCCCTAAGGGCGGTAAGATTGATTTTATTGATATTCCTAAAATCAGTCCCGAGGTTATTATAAGATTAATAAGAGAAAATCCCAAGTGCTACAGTTTTGCTGGTTCTAATAGCATAAAATTTAGTATAGAATTATTGGAAAGTAATTTACGTATAGACTTTATACAGAGGTTGCTACGTGCTTTGAAATAATAGTAGTGCGGTAAGGGAGAACAATATGGGTGAGATAAAAATTTCGTTAAAAAATGAGCATTTGTCAAATGACTTAAATCAGTTACGTTCTGCGTTTCTATTAAAAAAAAATCCGCAGAATATACTTGACGCATTATCCTGCGTAACTACTGAGAACTATAATTTAGGCGAGTTAATTGCTTATTATGAAAATGAATCAATATGTTACGCATATATTGACTTACTTGGCGCGCTATTAAATCTAGATAATGGAAAATATGCAGAGCGATTTATTAGCATTTTAGATAATAAAAATAATTATGGCGAAAGTTTTGGAAAATTAATTGCTAAACGTAAAGATACGCTCACACTACGACGATATTTGTGTTTATTCCAGCACCTATTAATTCTAAATGGTGGGAAGTTTGCAGAACAAGTTTTTAATATGTTAAGTCATGTAGATTGTGATGGCAAAAGCTTTAGCCATACGATTGTTAATAGCCAAGATCTGGTTAAACAATATATTAATTTTTTCGAGAGTATATTAAATATCAATAATGGAAAATATGCAGAACGTGTTTGCAGTGTAATATTAGATTACGAATCTTTTTACCAGCGTAACTTTATAGATCTAATGGATCGTAACAAAGGTCCTATTATATTTAAATTATATGTTAATTTGCTTGATAATATATTAAATATTGGTAATGGAAAACATGTAGAAGAAATTTGTAAAATGTTAAATAAAAAACAATTTATAGAACAAATTTGTATGATGCTAGCTAAGATTAAGATATTAGATAAGAATCAATTTGGAGAACAATATTTTAAAACATTTATCTTGAGTAAAGAGATTAAGGATGAATATGAAGCTGCATGCCAACGATATTTTAAGTTGCTTGACAAGATATTAAGCCAAGATAGTAAAAACTTTGCAGAACAAGTTTGTAACATGTTAAATAAGACTTCTTATTACATGAGCATTGGCAAAATAATTTCTTATCATAAGGGCGACATAACATGCAAACTATATTTTGGTTTGCTTGATAAAATATTAAATACAAATAATGAAAAACATGTAGCGCGAGTCTTTGAGATGTTAAATTACGAAGGTTTTTATTGCGGTATCGATAGTCATGTGAGTCATACGATTGCTATTAACCAAAGCGCAGCTATATGTCAAATATATTTAAAATTACTTGGTAAAATATTTTATTCGGATAAAGAAGAATATGCGGCACAAATTTTCAGAATTTTTAATAATAAAAATAGTGATGATTTGAAGCTTGAAGATGCAATTACTAAATATCAAGATACAGCTACGTGCGAATTATATGCAGATTTAGCGAATCGGGTGTCAGCGTGCAGCGCGCGCGAGCCAAAACGCGCGTTAAAATATGAAATTTAAAATTTATTAAGTTATAATTTTTAAATCAACGCCAAGGAAGGCCGTCAATTTCATGATCAGGTTAGTTTTATTAATAAGTGCATTGCTTTTATCTGGTTGTGACGATCACTCCTGGAATAATCCTTATCCATCGCAGTTTGCAGCTGCCAATGTACTTTATACCGCTTTTACTTCGCAACCACAGCATCTTGATCCAGCTATTTCATATGATCAAGTAGAGTGGCAATTTATCGCACAGATTTATGAGCCAATTTTACAGTACAATTACTTGTTAAGACCATACGTGCTGGAACCAGCAACTGCAACGCAGCTGCCACTAGTTAGCTATGATGCGACTACCAATATAACTACTTATAAAATTACTATTAAACCTAATATCATGTATCAACCGCATCCTGCGTTAGCGCTTACTACTGATGGCAAATATTATTATCATAATTTAACTCTAAAGCAAGCCAAGAGCTATGAAACAATCACAGACTTTGAACACACTGGTAGCAGAGAATTATTAGCTGCCGACTACGTGAATCAAATTAAACGTCTTGCCGATCCGCGTTTAAACTCGCCGGTATTTGGCTTTTTAAGCCCTTATATATTAGGAATGAAAGAATTACGTAGTGAATTAGCTGCTGCGTATGCCGCAAAATCTACAGTTACAGCATTAGATCTACGGGCCTTTGAGCTGTTAGGTGCAAAAGTAATAGATGCGTATAATTATGAAATTAAGATTCATGGCAAATATGCACAGTTTATCTATTGGCTTGAGATGTTATTTTTTGCTCCAGTACCATGGGAAGCTACTGTATTTTACGCACAATCAGGCATGGCTGATCATAACCTGAGTCTAGACACATACCCGATAGGCACCGGTGCCTATTATTTAACTGAAAATAATCCGCAACGGCGCATGTTATTATTAAAAAATCCAAATTTTCATGATGAATATTACCCTAGTATTGGAATGCCAGAGGATCAAGCCAATGGATTATTAGTCAATGCCGGGAAAAAATTACCGTTTCTTGACAAAGTAGTCTTGAGTTTAGAAAAAGAAAATGTACCGTACTGGGATAAATTTCTACAGGGATACTATGATCGATCTGGAATAGGCACCGATAATTTTAATTCAGCATTGCAAGGTTCTGGCAGCAATGGTTTACATTTATCGCCTGCTTTACAAAACAAAGGTGTAAAACTATTAGTTTCTAACCGTCTGGCAGTATTTTACTGGGGTTTTAATATGTTAGACGATCTGGTCGGTGGCTATAGTGAACGCGCTCGCAATTTGCGTGAAGCTATAAGCTTAGCATTCGATGTAGAAGAATATAACATAATATTTTATAACGATCGCAGCATTCTTGCTAATGGCCCGATACCACCTGGTATTTTAGGGTATCAAGATCCTGTACAAATTATGGATCCAAACGTTAACTTGGCTACAGCAAAACGCTTGTTGGCAGCCGCTGGATACCCAGAAGGGCATGACAGTACTAGCGGCAAACCATTACAGATATATTTTGATGCCGTAACCAGTGGTGAGCCAGATGAAAAATCCGAATTTGGTTGGTTACAAAAACAATTTGCAAAATTAGGTATAAATCTAGTAATTCGTGCCACAGATGCAAATAGATATGCCGAAAAAATACGTAATGGTACACAACAAATGTTTTTTTATGGTTGGAATGCTGATTATCCAGATCCAGAAAATTTTTTATTTTTATTTTATGGTCCTAACTCTAAAGTGCATGGCGATAGCATTAATATAACAAATTATAATAATCCTAAATTTAATAACTTGTTTGAAAAGATGAAAGCTATGGGGGATGATCCCGCGCGACAAGCTTTGATTTATGAAATGGTTGCGCTACTACGTTATGATTGCCCCTGGATCTGGGGATTTTTCCCACAAACTTTTGTATTATCTAATCCTTGGAATACGCCAAACAAGCCTAGTGGTGTGGCTTTAAACACCGTTAAATATGCGAGCCTCGATCCAATATTGCGTCAAAAACTGCAACTAGCATGGAATAAACCGTTATTATGGCCACTGTTTGCATTTGTTGTTATTTTTATAATAATTATTGCCCCAGCGGTAGTTGGATATATTAATAGCACTCGTGCTACGGTTAGGAGAATAAAATAATGTGGTACTATATTGTAAGACGTTTGTTATATGCAGTGCCAATTTTGATTGGCGTAAACATTATAACATTTATGCTGTTTTTTATGGTGAATACTCCAAATGATATGGCTTATATGCATCTTGGTAACAAATACATTACCACGCAGCAAGTGGCAGATTGGAAGCATGAACATGGCTATGATCTACCTTTATTCTATAATTCTGTTAAACATAGTATTACCGCAACTATTTTTTGGCAAAAATCTGTAAAGTTATTTTTATTTGACTTTGGTGCTTCGGATCACGGTCAAAATATCAATCAAGCGATAGCGCAGCGCTATGGCCCAAGCTTAAGCATTGCGATCCCTACATTAATATTAGGTCTTATTGTAAATATTATATTAGCTATGATGTTAGCATTTTTTCGTGGCAGTTACTTAGATACATGGGGAACGATTTGGTGTGTAATTTTGATGTCTATTTCGTTATTATTTTATATTGTTGCCGGGCAATATCTGATCGCCAGAATTTTAAAATGGTTACCAATTTCTGGATACAGCGATGGTTTGAGTAGTATAAAATTTGTACTGTTACCTGTGCTGGTAGCCTTAGTGAGTGGTCTTGGTGCCAATGTGCGTTGGTATCGAACGTTTTTTTTAGAAGAATTAGATCAAGATTATGTGCGCACGGCGCGTGCTAAGGGATTGTCAGAACCAACTATATTTTTTAAACACGTATTAAGAAATAGTTTAATCCCTATATTAACCGGCATTGTAGTAATTCTACCGTTATTATTTATGGGTAGCTTGATTATGGAGTCATTTTTTGCAATTCCGGGTTTAGGCAGTTACACCATGGATGCAATTCGCAGCCAAGATTTTGCAATTGTGCGGGTGATGGTTTTTCTAGGCACCGTGTTATATATTTTGGGACTGATACTTACTGATATATCGTATGTTTTAGTTGATCCCCGTGTAAAATTGAATTAGTGAGTAAATAATGCCTGTAATACTATGGACTGATGCTTTGGTGTTTATGTTAATCACAATATCTACAGTAGCTATTGCTACAAGCCTTTACAACAAAGAATCACGCAATAAATGGAGTATAATTATGCAACAACCAAGCCGTATTGTTGCAATGATTTTTTTGCTGGCATTTATACTTATTGGCGTGCTTGATTGCATGCACTATCAGACGCAAAGCCTGCCTGGCACGTTACGCAGTGTGCTTGATTGGCTATTGATGCCGATTTCTTATGAACGAGAAAGTAGTTATTCCGCGCCATTTGCAACGCACGAATTTGTAGCAACTATGGTAAAAAATACTGCTGGTGATATTACATGGATAAATGCTAAATTACTATATGTTGATCAGGTTTTAATCTGGCCTTTAATCGCAATAGGTTTATTACAAGCTTTTTTAATATCTACTTGTATTTATTATATATTTTTACGCCGCCGTAGTTCTAAACAGTTGCTTGTTGCTTTTGTTACTATAGGATTCTTATTAACGATCTTACTGATTATAAGACAATTAATACCACATTATCACATTTTTGGAACTGATAAAATAGGTGTCGACGTGTTTTATGCGTCACTTAAAAGCATCAGAACTGGGCTTATAATTGGCACATTAACGACAATGATTACACTGCCATTTGCAGTATTATTTGGAGCTATGGCCGGCTATTTTAGAGGTTGGACTGATGATCTGGTTCAATATACCTATATTACGTTAAGCTCTATTCCCGGGGTGTTATTAATTGCTGCTGCCATGTTAAGCTTAGATGTTTTAGTTTCGCGTCACGATAATGCTTTTGTATACATGGAACAACGCAGCGATATACGTTTGTTGTTGTTATGCTCTATATTAGGTCTTACAAGCTGGACATCGTTATGTAGAATTTTACGTGCTGAAACTTTAAAACTTCGTGACCAAGAATATATTTTATCTGCTAAAGTTATGGGTTTGCGGGGCATTAAAATTATAACTAAGCATATTTTACCAAACTTAACACATATCATTATAATTTCATTAGTGCTAGATTTTAGTGGTCTGGTGTTGGCTGAGGCGGTGCTTTCATATGTAGGTGTTGGGGTTGACCCAACTATGTTCAGCTGGGGTAATATGATTAATGGCGCCAGGATGGAAATGGGGCGTGATCCTATAATATGGTGGTCCTTATTAGGAGCTTTTGCATTTATGTTTACCTTGGTATTAAGTGCTAATATTTTTGGTGATGCAGTACGTGATGTATTAGACTCCAAGGGGGCGTCCCATGCTTGAAGTTAAAAATCTATCTATTATGCTGCAATATTCTAAATTACCAGCACAAAAAATTATAAATAATATTAATTTTAGTATTGCTTCTGGTGAGGTAGTCGCCCTTATAGGTGAATCTGGTAGTGGTAAGACCATTACGGCGTTGTCACTATTACGATTACTCGCAAGAAATTTCGGATATTCTGCGGCAAGTCAAATTGTATTGCGTGGTACTGACCTTTTGAATATACCCGAGCATGCGATGCGTAAAATCCGTGGTTCTGATATAGCTATGATTTTTCAAGATCCAATGACTAGTTTAAATCCGGTGTTAACTGTAGGTGCGCAGGTTCTGGAGGTATTACAACTACATCGTGGTATTAAAGGTAAATCTGCATATTTAGAAGTCATGCGTTTATTTGAGGCTGTACAATTAATTAACCCAGAGCGACAATTTTATTGTTATCCTCACGAATTATCTGGTGGTATGCAACAACGGATCATGATTGCCATGTCTTTAGCTTGTAAACCTAGTTTATTAATAGCAGATGAGCCAACCACAGCTTTGGATGTAACTACGCAAGCGCAAATACTTACGTTGTTAAAAGAATTGCAACAGCAAGAAAAGATGGCAATGCTGCTAATTACACATGATCTAGCAGTTGCATCGCAATTGGCGGATAGTATAGTGGTTATGAAATCAGGTGCTATTGTTGAACATGCTAGTTGCCGTAAGTTTTTTGCTGGTCCAAGACATCTATACTCACAGCAATTATTAAATGCTGTGCCTAAATTAATAATTAAAGATGCGCTCGTACCTCTTAATGCGGCGACAACTATAATGAAAGTTACGGGTTTAAAAGTATATTTTCCTATCAAAAGCGGCTTATTGCGACGTTGCGTTGGTTACATTAAGGCTGTTGATAGCGTAGATTTTGAACTGCAATCCGGTAAAACATTGGCAATAGTCGGAGAATCAGGCTCAGGTAAAACCACATTAGCAAAAGCTATAGTAGGTTTGATTCCACAAATACAAGGTTCGATACAGTATATCGGCGACTGGCATAGAAAACATTCTGACTTACAAATAGTTTTTCAAAATCCGTATTCAGCTTTAAACCCAAAATTGCGTATTATTGATAGTTTTAAAGATGGTATTGGAATTACGGATGCAAAAATTGATACTTTGTTACAGGACGTGGGCTTGCAGCCGGAGTATAAGTGGCGTTATCCACATGAATTTTCTGGAGGTGAGCGGCAGCGTTTGTGTATTGCACGGACTTTGACAGTAGATCCAAAAGTTATCATCTGTGATGAACCAACCAGTTCCTTAGATGTTTCGGTACAGGCACAAATACTAAAGTTATTATTAGCTTTGCAAGCACAGCATAATATTGCCTATTTATTCATTAGCCATGATCTTAAAGTAGTTAGTGCTATGGCGCATAATATTGCCGTGATGTATGCTGGTAAAATTGTTGAGTATGGAGCTACACATGAAGTTTTGCAGAATCCGCAACATGCATATACTAAAAAGCTAATTGCAGCGGTACCACATATTAACTAATCAATGTATTAAAGTCTTCACCTTTAGACTTTATAATAATTTTTAGTGATTTTAGGGCTTCGGACTGTAATTGTCTTACTCTTTCACGTGTCAGTCCAATTTCTTGTCCGGTCTGCTCTAAAGTAGTGGCCTCAAATTCATTTAGTCCAAAGCGGCGCTCTACTACGGCGCGTTGCATTGTAGTTAATTTCTCTAGCCATTTTGCAATATTTTTTTTCAAATTATTAGTTATAGTCGCATGAGCTGGATCTAATAAATTACTGCCTATGGTATCTAACAGCGGCTTGTTTATATCTTCTGAAATAGGCATATCTATAGAAATTACGCGTTCGTTTAATGCAAGAATCTTCTCTACTTCTTGAGTGGTTTTATTTAAGCGTTGTGCAATTTCTTCTGCAGTTGGCTCATGATCTAATTCTTTAGCAAGTTCACGACTAACTCGTAAGCAGGAATTTAGGCGCTTTACAACATGCACCGGTAAGCGGATCGTGCGGTTTTGGCTCATGATAGCTCGCTCTATAGTTTGCTGGATCCACCAAGCGCCATAGGTAGAAAATCTGAACCCTAATTCCGGATCAAATTTTTCAACTGCACGAATTAGACCAATGTTGCCTTCTTCGATTAAATCTAAAATCGGCATGCCACTGCGAATATATCTGCGTGCTATTTTTACTACTAAACGCAGGTTACTTTCGATCATACGCTTTTTAGCCGCTGTATCGCCTTTTTGGATCAACCGTGAAAAATATACTTCTTCTTCCTTCGTCAATAGTGGCGCCGCGCCTATTTCTCTAAGATATATGTCGGTTGGATCTGGGGACTTGTCTTCATACTGATTTTCGATACTAGTCAAAGACTCATCATTCAGTACCTCTTTGAGCACTGTCTTTACTTTTGGGTTGTTAACTAGCTGTCGAATCTCCGCAACAATTGTGTCATTGCTGATTTCATCCAACTCGGTTTCTTTATCTGTATTTAGCGTGTACATGCACCGCACCCCAATTATCTTTTATGTTTTCTCATGTTTATTAGTTCGGCATCTATAACTACAACTTTAATTATCTTATTGAACTATTACGAAATATTGTGTTATGTGTATAGTGCTTGACCGGTCTATGGGAATATGTTTAAATCTAAAAAAAGCTGGTAGAATTCAGCGAGGTAGTAAAATGTCGATTCCTTTAATAGATACAGAAAATGCAAAGATTGATCCAAAAAACGATCTCAAAATTTCATTGCTGCAAAAATTTTCTGAATTAATGGCTGGGGTTGACGCTAACCATAAAGTTGCCTTTATTACCTCTAAAATTAGAACTTTTCCAAAATGTGTTAAGGAACGTGCTATAGTAGAAGGCGATTCATACCTAAAAGAGTTTTTATCTAACCTCAGTGCAGATGAACTCAATGACTTATTTAATAGTATAACTCGCACCATACTCAGAAATCCGCAAGCTATGGAAAATAAAAAGACTTCTGGTACGGTTAACTTTTTAGTTTTTGGAACACAGCCTAAGTCAACACATATGGTAGTACAAGAGGCATATGATGCTATAGGTGATATTTTTGCCCAAACTGGGCATTCCGAAGAAAATAAGCAATATGATGAAGCAAATAAAAAAAATCCTGATCGCAAACTAGAAGAGCGTGAATATAACTTGTGTGGCAATCCTTTTGGACAGATCTTGCGTGAAAATTTGTCGCATTTAGAAATAGATTCTATATCTTATGCTCAATATAATCGCGCAATCAGAAAATCGCTTATAAAATATCAAGATGGTGAGATCACTTTATTAGATTTACAATTACGTTTGCGCTATGCGCTGTCACAATTGGCCATTTCATTAGAGCAGCGTGGTTTTATAGCTGCCGCGATGCAAGTACGGCGTCAGGTCTTTGGTGATGCATACGTTGGCGATGGTTTAGCTGGTGTGTTTGCAGACCGAACTAAAGCGGATCCTAAAAAAGTGCGTCCAAAGATTACTGCAGAGATACAATCCAGAGCAGACACATATTTAAACAAGCTTAAAACATCTGTAGTAGATCTAGCTAAATTTCTTGGTCTAGAAAGTAAGCCCGTACCTGGCAATATTGCAGCAAAAGATATAAACAAACAAGCAGCTGACTTTATTGGGGAATTAGAAGAGTTCCCAACAGATGAAGAGGCGCGCCGTAAATTTTTAAATCGTATTGCTAATATGCGTATGGCGTATATTAATTTGGGGTTAGATAAGCAGGCGCGTGAGGGTATTAGCGATGACGATGATATTTTTGCTGATTTGCCATATAATTATGAGGACTTAGCTTTTGCATTTGAGAATCATTTGAATAAACTATCCGAGCGTATTAACCCTGATGCAGAAAAGTCGTACTTTCCTAAACCAGAAAAGTAAATTTGACATGTGAGATAATGCGTTTAGATGTATTCTTTACAAGGAGTAATTTGTGCATAAAGTTTCATTTTATGCCGTCATAGGGTTGATTGTTGCATATCTAAGTTTACATACCGATTGTGCTTATGCGCATCCAATACACCAGCCACATTGGACAGCAGTAGAAAATAAATTTTTTATTAAAAGTGGGCGTCAGCATACGTACCCTAAAGAATACCTTCCTGTTATTGAAGTGCGTAATCAGCATGAACTTGGTAAATTAACCGCCCTCAGATTCATTGAATGGGTGCAATATAACCCTAGAGGGGTAGTTGCCTTTACTAGTGGCAATACGCCGGAATTCTTTGTTAAATTTTTAGATTTTTACAAAAATAATTGGCATAAACCTCATGTTATGGCTGAATTACATAGTATGGGCATTAAATGTAAGAATTTTCCAGATACTCGTAATCTTAAATTGGTGCAGATAGAAGAGATCTATCCAATGTCAGAATCGCATTACAAAAAAATTAGTAATTACATACGTCGCCATTATGTAAAGATTCTAGGAATAAAACCTGAAAACCTTTTGTTAATGGATATAAATTCTAAAGGCATAATCTCCGAAAAGGGGATGAATGTAGTATTTATGAATGGTAAGGTAGATTTATCTATTATGCAGCGTCCTGCAAATAGCCAATTAGAGCGATGGCAACAACAGGCATTAAAAGAAGTTCAAGAGTTCTGTGATTTGTATGAAAATAAAATTAGATCGTGGGGCGGCATAGATTTTTTTATTGGTGGACTAAGTTATAATGGTTCAATAGGGTATACCGAGTCTGGGGTTAGTCTAAATTCTAAGACGCATATTCATCGACTTGATTACGAAGCCGCAGCTATATCTTCAAAAGATCTTGGTGGCATTGAATATGCGCGTGGCAAAATTGTAATTACTATAGGTTTGGGAACTATTGCTATTAACCCTAAGGCTGTAATGATCTTGATGGTGTTAGGGGAAGCTAAGTCTACAAGTGTGCGTAATGTAGTTGAAAAGAAAATGGATCCTAAATATCCAGCAAGCATATTGCAAAAATTTCCTAATAGTCGAATGTATGCAACTTATGGCGCTACTAAACTTCTAGATAATCGTCATACAGAAGATGTGCGCTTTAAATCGAAGCATGGTTGGATTCACCAACAGATTGCCGAAGTAATTATTGAAATTGCATTAGCTCAAAATAAAGAAATATTGTCGCTAACCGAGAATGACCTACGAAGTTATGATCGTGGTTGCATGTTATTAGAGCATTCTCCTAAACCATTACCATCCATACTATTAGACGTGCATAATGGGGTTATTAAAAAAATAGAAAATGGCTTACAGTTACCTATGAGAAAATTCAGTACAATAATACATACTGGGCCACATCATGATGATGTTTTCTCGGGATACTACCCTTTATTTGATTTCTTAGCTTATAAATATAAAAATAATTTCTTGTATTTTACTAGTGGATATAACTCTGTTTCCGATAATTATATTTTGTCTGTTTTAAATCGTGCTAGTGATGGCTGGATTGATAAAGAGCAGAGTATTATTTTGCATAAGTCTTATGAAAAAGCTTTACAAAAATTTCATGGTTATTTTTTAAGACAAGATGTAGAGAAAATGAAAATGTTGGAAACTACTATTGCGTTGAAGCATTTGGTTTCAATATATAAAATTAAGAATTTATATGATCTTAAACATACTTTACGCTGGCTAAAAGATGAATATTTTCCTAATAAACAACCGGGTGATTTAGATGTCACGGAGATCAAATTATTAAAAGGCATGATACGAGAATCAGAAGCTGATGAATTATGGTCAATACGACATATATCTACGCAAAATATTCATCACTTGCGATCTGAGTTTTACTCAGGTAGTGAATTTATGAAAACTCCGCGATACGATGTTGACGTAATTAAATTTATTACTCTATATAATAAATTTAAACCGGATATCATAACGGTTGCAGATGATTCTGAAAGCGCATTGACACCAACAAATTATAAAGTGTTACAAATTATCGCTCAAGGATCCAGATCTAATAAAATGGCAATGAATGACAAATTGCAAATATGGGGATATAGGACCATTTGGTCGCGCTATAAGTCTGCAGAAGCTAATATTTACGTGCCGGTATCTGAGCGTGCAATGGAGGCACAAAAACGTGCTTTTAATGCCTGTTTTAATACACAAAAGCAATCTTCATTTCCGTCACCATTTTATAATGGTGATTCTGTTTCTTTAACGACAATGACACAACGTGAACAATTTAAGGAATTAAAAATATTATTAGGAGAAAAATATTTTGCTAACAATCAGGTGCCAGAGTTAAGAAATGCAGCCGGATTTGTATTCCTAAATAAAATGTCATTAAATGAATTATTACGACGCGCCGAAGACTTGCAACAAGCTATAAATTTGGAAGAATCTTATATAACGAGTAAGAAATGAGTATAGAAATAGTAGAGAGTTCCGATAATGATTATATGAAAATTGCACGTGCTATTACACGTTTTAATCTGGCACATTTACCTTCTAATTCTAGTGACAATATGACTTCGCTAGGTTATGTAATTAAAGACTATAGCGCTGGGATTATAATAGGTGGGGTTTATGCTAAGTTATTGCTAGGCAATTGTCTTTCTATAGATATCTTGTGGGTAGAAGAAAAATATCGTAAACGTGGTTATGCGTCACAGTTGATGCAGGCTATAGAGAATGCTGCGATACGTTTAGGATCTAAATTATCTATTGTTGATACATTTGAATTTCAAGCGCCAGATTTTTACAAAAAATGTGGCTATGAAATTTTTGGGATCTTAGATGATTGCCCTTGTGTAGGTAATAAACGTTATTATCTTAAAAAATCACTTTGCTAATTGTACTCTAGCTGCTTGATCTGATAACCATTTATGTTCTTTTTCTAATATATTAAATTGCAAACGCGCTAATTCTTCATCAAATTTCCATTTGTCGGATTTTATAACCGCTGTATATTGAATCCCAGTAAATGGTATGTTTAAATTTTTGCAAGTGGTCTCTACAGATTGTAAATTGCTTAATTTATCATCAATAAAAATTACTTTTTTAGGTTTAATATTATTTTGTTTTAATACTGCATCTAATAATACGCCTTTTGTAGCCAAAGCTGTAAAAGTGACGCCATTTTTAGTTAACGGTACGCCATTTTTAGCTGGGATCTCTGAAAATGTATGATCTTTTAAATTGTTAAATTTACGAAAATCTATACCGAATTTACTTAAACGTGATAGTCCCCAGTCCTCAAACTTTGCTATTCTGCCTCGTGGGCCGGTGGGGATATAGGTGATAGCAATAATATTTATGTTACGACTTTTTAAATTGTTAAAAGTATCTAATATTTTATCTTGGACTAATCTTATGCTTTGTTCTTCAAATATTATGCTTCTTAAATATAATACTTTCTCTTTAGAGGTGCGTTCTAATAACTCTTCTTCAAATTTTAAAAACTGTGGTTTATGTTGCGGCTTTAGTATTGCGTCGGTGGTTTCTATTATAACTTCGTCAATATCAAATATAACTAGGGTATTTTGATCTGCTGTAGCCAAATGTGATTCTACTGTTGAAAAATCGGTGGTTTCTATTATTTCTGCAAATCCAATTTTTGCGTATAAACTTATGAGTAATAGCAATAAGATAGCTTTTTTCATTTTTTTAGCCTAGTTCGTATTTTTATGATGCGAGATAGTATCATGGCTTTTATGCACTCGCAAGTTAATTGCCGCTTATATTTAATCGTTGACTTTATATTATGAATTTACGACACTATAGTTAGTAAATGAGATTGTAGCCAGATCTGGAGAATTAAAGATGAGGGTAAGAGATGCCATAGAGAGCGGCAATGCTGAAGCGCTTAAGGTACTATTAAATGAAAGCAGTAAAGTATGGCAATTATCTTCAACTTTTATGCCTAGAATTGTCCGGTATTTTGGCTACGATGACTTAAACACGGGCTTAATTATTGCAGCCGAAAGAGGGCATGCAGAATGTCTACAAGTACTTATAGATGCTGGAGCCAATCTTAATTATATATCAGAAGAAAGCTGCCACACTGCGCTAGTATGTGCTACCGATAAGGGTCATAAGGAATGTTTAAGAATACTTCTAAACGCCGGAGCTAATCCCAATTATAGATTAAAAGGAGGACTGACTCCACTAATGTATGCTGCTAGCAATAATGATATAGCTAGCCTACTGTTACTTTTAAACGCTGGTGCTGATATTAATGCCAGGCTTGATGATGGTACAACTGCATTAGAATTTGCAGCTACGTTGTCACAAAGTACTGACTGTGTAAGAGCAATCCTACAATCTATAGATGGTCGTACCATAAGCCCTGCGGAACTTAAACGTATAATTAAGATCAAAGATATTTCCGCTGAAATTATAAAGCAAATTGAAAATGTAATGGATCGTAACAAAGGGCATGAAAACTTTATGAATTACGACGAGTTTGGTGATCTAACTGAGCATGAACAGAATGCTATTTGGGAAAACGATTCTATACGTCTTAAACGTCTATTAAGCTCTAGATCCACTATGTGGAAATTATTTTCAACCCATGCACCTAGTTTCGTTCGGCGTTTTGGATATTATACTTTACAGGACCTTTTATATTATGCTATCGATAAAGAACGTGCAGAATGTATACAAGTACTTATAGATGCTGGGGCTGATCCCCGTATTGAATTAGTGCATGCCGTTATTTATTTAAATGTAGAAAGACTGAATTTACTTATAAATTCTGGTGCTAATATTAATGTCATTATTAAAAATATACCAGATATTGATCATGACATAACTATATTAGAATATGCAGCGCTAATCGCTAAAAATACTGACTGTGTAAGAGCAATTCTACAATCTCCTGCTGCAGGCAACATACCATTACACATACTTGAATATATTATTAGCGAAGCGCAAAGTGCTTTCCCTGAAACTATTGAATTAATTAAGCAACACTTTGAAAAGCTCGCCTCTCAAAAAATCCAAAAACGCATAAGTGATATTCCATCTATAACCACCTACCTTAATGAGCATGGCAGCGATGCACTAAAAATTATCGGAGCACTAAAGCATTGGGCGAAGAAAATGCAAGATGAATCTATAGTGTGTGAGATTACTTTTGATGAGTTACAAATGCAAGATAAAGTAGATCTGCATTTAGGCAAAACACTAGAAAATTATTATGCTGTAAGCGTTCACGCTCCTGCAGCGTTAACCAATATTATAAAAGCCAATCTAACAAGGAGCACTATACCAGGACCATTCGGCTCCTATTTAGTTGCTGGTGACAGGGAAATACGTCTTAAAGACTTAATACAAAAATATCAGGACATTAATGCGCCATCACACGCTAGTTCATTTATATCAAGTTTTAAATTATACTAGCTAATAACACTGTGTTGCTAGGGAGGAGGGGATGCCGTATAGTTAGTAGATGAAATTGTAGCTAAATATGGAGAATTAAAGATGAACATAAGAGAGGCCATAAATAGAGATGATGCTGAAGCGTTTAAATTACTATTAAATAAAAGCAGTAAAATATGGCAATTATCTTCAGTTTATACACCTAGTCTGGTTCATAGTTTGGGATATTATACTTTAAAGGATCTTTTACAATCTATTATCAGTAAAGAACGCATCAAATGTCTACGAGTATTTCTAGATGCTGGGGCTGATCCCTGTGATGCATTAATATTTGCAGCAACATTCGCTAAAAGTCCTATGGCTGTAGAAGCTATCCTTGAATCTCCTGCCGCAGCCAAAATACCACTTTGCATACTTAAAGGTATTGTTAGCGAAGATCGCAATACCCCTGTAATTTTTGGCTTAATTAATCAATACCTTGAAAAAAATTTTTTTTCTCAAAAAATTCAAGAGCGCATTAGTGATATACCATCTATAACTATGTACCTTAATGAACATAAAAATGATGAACTAAAAATTATCGACGTATTAAAAAAATGGGCTCAGAGAATACAAGATGAGTCTGTAAGTAATAACAATACTATAGATTGTACCATTACTACTAAAGAGTTAAAAATGCTAGATAATGTAGATTTGCATTTAGGCAAAACACAAGAAGGTAGTTATGTTGTAAGTGTTTATGATTCTACAGTGTTATTCAATATTATAAAAGTTAATCTAACAAGGAATACTATGGATACTATAAAAGGTCCATTCTTATCCGATCTGGTTGCCGTTGATAGGGAAATATGTCTTGAAGATTTAATACAAAAATATCACAAAATTAGCGCGGCACCACAAATTAGTGGGTTACCACAAATTATTGCACCACCACAAATTAGTGCGCCACCACCTACGCGATCATGTAGATCTTGTCGAAAAATCTTTTAACTCAGTGTAACACTGCATCACTAGACTCTAACAAACAGCAATTACGAAGTTGTTTTCGGCTGCCGCATGGGCAATTCTCGTGACGTGCTATATGTAATTCGCGATTTAAAGTAGATTTTTTGCTCGCCTAGCCAATATGTATATAATGCCTTGACTAGATCTGGGAGGTTTTTCAATAATATTTGTTTATCACGTTGCCATTCGATAGAGCGATTATGATCCGGCGTTGTATTGATTAAATCAGTTAACATAAAAAAAGTTGCACATGCTTTAGTAATAAAGTCTTCTTTGGCATGCAGCCAGTCATCTTCATTCCATACCAAAGCCAGACAGTAACCGTTGCACCATTCTTGTACGATATTGTATGGGGCTGTGGTTGTAATTAAGGTTGAATCTTCCGTAGATAATACAAATTCAAATATATTATTGGATTGTAAATTTGCGGCAGTTAGTTTGTAAATAGTTATCAACTTTTCTAGCATAATATGTACTGGAGTTTGATCATTCAAGAATTTTATTTCACCAACAAGTATTGGGATCCAATCGCTTGGCATAAACAATTCAGGAAATGATGCAATTGCAGTAATAAAGCCGTGCGCTTTTACTAATGTCATATCACTAGTTTGATTTCTTAAAAAACTATCTAATGCAATTAGCTCTTTGCTAGTAAGCCTTTGGAAGGTATTATTTTTCATCGGTTTAGGTTAACATATGCATATGCCGCAAGTAAAGAAAATCACAGAATTAGTCGAGCTTATTATTGGTAGGAAAATTGACTACAATGCATATGCTAGCGACCTGATCCAGGTCGATATCCCTGTAATTCAAGATCCGCTTGAGTTGATTAAATATTATATAAATAATCAACATTTAGTTACAGAACAATTGATTGCAGATCTAGTAAGAGAGCAGATTAGTAAAAATAATTTGCATCTTGATATCAAGCCAATTCCCCAAAGCTCGAGTTGGGACAACTATGTTCAAAAGTTAGATCAGTTGTTAGAAATGGTACGCTATAGGCGCACACACAACTTTGCATTTGATCAAATTATGCCGACGCAACAACAATTACATGAGCTACAACACGAATGCTTGGAACTAACCGAGCAGTGGTATGGTAAAGGCCATGGTAATATTGCTTGCTTTTACTTATATTTTGTGGCAATGGGCCAAGAGGCATATATAACTAGTTTTAAATATGACCAAATCGATAAATACGTTTCTGCAGACAGATATATCTCGCAAGTAAATATTGAACAACGCAGCGCTTACTATTTGCAACATGAAGCAACGTTTTATCATGATTTTGTAAGGCAAGGCGGGCGCTGGGCGCGCGGTAGGAGTGAGATTGATGCTACGTCAATGTCAAACATCTTATATTACAAAACGGCACAGTTATTATTAAATTATCGTTTTGCGCAGCAATTAGTTGTGGCTGCGCTTGGTTTAGAAAATTATGGCCAATTGCCATACCCCAAACGGCTAGCTTTGTGGCAATTATTGCAACGAAATTTTCCTGATCACTCCGCGTTGGATGAAAACAATATTTTTTATAAATTTGCGGTATATTTAAACCTGCGCCCCGGTGAATTTTTTAATTATTTTGCTGCTGAATTGCCGCAAGCAAATAAAGTAACTCCAAAGATGCTGTTTGATATAATCAAAATCGCAGGGATACAAAGTAAATATCTAATTTTATTGAGTCGTAGTAGCGTTGACAATTGGCCCCCTAAACGTTATTTGACGTTACGTTGGCTGCGTAAAAATAACGAATTAGAGCTCGCGCGAGTTTGGCCGAATGAAATGCCTTATGCGCCAGGACATGGTTTGTCGCTTTGTGGTGATGGTTTATTGGAGGGGTGGGAGCCATACGGCAGCATTAATTACGAATGGAATACGCCGATCAATCCTAAATCTGAAAAAGATAATTTTATGCGTGATATAGAAAAAATTTTTAAAGAATTGCATATTTTGTGTCCCAAGATTAAATACAATAGTTTACTGCCGGGTGAAAAATTATTAAGCATATTTCAAAATACGATTTCTTATTCTACAATTCGGGCCACTGAACACACGCATATCATAGGTTGTACTATAGACAGCTATGCTATTTATCAGTTACCAGAAGCTTCTGTAATAAAAATACCAGAATTTGCAGCGAGTTTTCAGCTAGTGCCTGTTGGCTCTGATGTCGATGCATTTTTTTTAAGAGTAGTGCTGGCTGATCTTAGCAATGCTGCGTTGCTGGATTTCCTGTTACAAATGAACCAAGATCTGGTCGCGCACTGTGGTGGTCTAGAAAAGGTGGATTGTTACTTACATTTGTTTGCTACAACATCTGGCGAATTTGTATTTATTTACGAGCCGCATGCCCGTCTGGTGCAGCTAGAAAGCAATAAATTCTTGAATCCTGATAATAAATCTATAACACCGCGACGCCCGCAACTGTTATATCCCTCTGCTGGCAATCTAAGCCCCATAACTAATGAGATGGCTGCTGGCTTAGATTTCCTGCGTACTTTTTTTGATCAGACTTGTAAACGCGGTACCAATAAATGGATCGCAGAATATATCACTCGATATGTGACGTCTCATCAATAATTTGTTTAGCAATACGTTCCGCACACGCTAAACGCTCAGCTTCATTGCCTAAAATTTCTAGGCCTCCAGAGCATAGTTTATTGATTGCAGCCTGTACCCTATCAGTATCAATCCCAGGCATAGCGGCAATAGCTTGTTGTAATAAATGTAATGGATTAGTTGTGTCCTGTTCAACACCTAATAGGTCGTTCTCAGAAGTTTCGGTTTCCACAATCGCCTCCTGCGGTTACTGCTGTATATATCGCTTATTCTTTACATATTATAAATTATGTCAAGTTTTTAAATAAAATACACTAAAATTTGTCAAATTTTTAAAAATTTACGTGCAATTAGAGATATAACTGCCATAATTAAGTTAAGAAACAGGATAAAGATTATGGCACTGACTCAAACATTAACCAAGTTAGATACATACAAAGAATACTTGCACGAGATTGGCTCTATTCCAAGTTATCAGCTAGACAAATGTTTTTCTTGTGGCTTGCCGGCTGTTTGGTTGTACATGAAATCTATTGGTTTAGAAGATGTGTTCTTTGATATTTTAAGTAAAATAAAAAATAGGCATTTACTGTTTAAAGAATTATTTTATTTATTAATTTTAACTAATGGATCAAATAAATTTTTTCCGCATGTTCCAGAAAATTTTTTGAATATTGAAATTCCACCCGAAATATTAGATGCACAATTAGAAGTGCAGAAACCTGAGTTCGAGATAGCTTACGCTTTTAACCGCGATCAATTGAAATATACTTTAGAGCAGGTGGTTAAACCAAATAAAATGGTACGTATTGGTGATAGACGTAAATCGGTGGGAATTATGTATCGTGATGGTACTTATTTTGTATACCATGCCGACAATCCACTGCCATTAGAATATAAAAGCTTGGATGGCTGCGTAGATTTAATCTTAAGAGCGATGAACTAATATGGCAATTACAAAAGAACGTGTATTATATATATCAATAAATGGCGTGGATCCTAGTCAAAAACCTACTTACCCCGATCCTGTTAAATTAATGAAAAGATTTTTAGAAGAAAAGCCACTATCCGATGAGGCCTTACAAAAAACATTGCAAGCCTATGTTTTGGCTGGCATCAATCTAGAGGCTATCCAGCTTTTGATTGATAGAGGCGCTGATGTAAATTATTCATATACAGGCGGCGACAAATTGCTGCGTATGGCAGATAAAAATGGTAATACTGCTGTAACTGAGCTGCTATTAAAAAACTCTGCGTCGTCTGTGGTCAGTGGGTATAAAGCTGGCCCTCAAAATACATAAAGCAACTATGGCGTTGATTGTCAAAACTAACTATTTGCTGTAATCTATAGCCTGAGTAGTTATATCAATAGGAATGTTTTATGAGCATGAAATTCTTGGATTTCGAACAACCAGTAGCCGAGCTCGAGGCCAAAATTGAAGAATTACGCTTAGTTAGTAATGATTCTGAAATTAATATAAGTGATGAAATATCTAGGCTCGAAGGCAAAAGTCGCGATCTAACCAAGTCAATATTCAAATCTCTAACCGACTGGCAAATTGTGCAGTTAGCACGCCATCCACAGCGCCCATATAGCCTAGATTATATTGAAAGAATATTTACCGATTTTGATGAGCTACATGGCGACCGGGCTTTCTCTGATGATAAAGCTATTGTAGCCGGACTCGCTAAGTTGGGTAACCAACCGGTGTTGATTATTGGGCAGCAGAAGGGGCGTGATACTAAAGAAAAAGTAGCGCGCAATTTCGGAATGCCGCAGCCAGAGGGGTATCGTAAAGCGTTGCGTTTGATGCGGCTGGCTGAAAAGTTTAATGTACCAATTATCACATTTATCGATACGCCGGGTGCGTACCCTGGCGTCGGCGCTGAAGCGCGGGGCCAAAGTGAAGCAATTGCTAAGAATCTAATGGTAATGTCACAGTTACGTGTGCCAATTATTTGTGTAATTATTGGGGAAGGTTGTTCTGGGGGTGCTTTAGGTATTGGCGTGGGCGATCGTACCTTAATGTTAGAATATTCATATTATGCGACCATTTCTCCTGAAGGGTGTGCCAGTATTCTATGGAAGGGGGCTGATCGTGCTGCAGAAGCTGCGGAAATCATGTGCTTAACTGCTAAAAAACATCTTGAATTAGGAATTATTGATGAAATTATTCCTGAGCCATTAGGCAGTGCGTATCGCGATATAGATACTATGGCCAAGACTATAAAAGATGTTTTAACCAAAAATCTAAACTTGCTATTAGCAGAAACTACAGCTGATTTATTAGAGCAGCGTTACAGAAAGTTAATGGCCATGGGCATGCAACACTAATTAAAAATGTTAACAACACAATGGTTCACCGCGAATGTAAATACAGCAGCTGGGCGGCAACGGCAAATTTGGGTTGCCTATAGCGGTGGGGTGGATTCACATGTATTGTTAGATTTGGCGCGACGTAGTTTTCCTAATGTTCGTGCGGTTCACATAAATCATGGTTTGAGCGCCTTAGATGATCAATGGCAACAACATTGTGAAATGGTGTGTGCTAATCTTGAGATTCCCTTGCAATCTATTCGTGTTACTGCCGTTGCAAAACCTGGGCAAAGCCATGAAAATGTTGCGCGTATTGCCAGGCGTAATGCGTGGTGCACGATGTTACAAGCGAATGATTTATTGTTAATTGCGCATCATGCTGCAGATCAGGCCGAGACAATATTATACCGGCTACTGCGTGGTGCTGGTCCCAAGGGGCTATCTGGAATTAAGGCAAAAACCAAATTGGGTGTTGCGACTTTGTTGCGACCATTATTAAATATAACTAAAGCTGAAATTCTAGAATATGCACAAGTTAATAATTTAAATTGGCTGCAGGATCCAACTAATTATAACAATAATTTTGACCGTAATTACATTCGCAATACTATTTTACCAGTAATGTTACAGCGCTGGCCAGCAGCAATTGCTAACATTAATCGCGCCGCTCAATTATGCGATCGTAGCTCTAATTTAGTGTCGCAGCAAGCGACTGTTAAATTGCAAGATATACTTTTAGGTGATAATACTTTAGATTTACTTAAGTTATTGCAAGAGCCACCACATTGGCAACATGAGATATTGCGCTTATGGTTATCTAGATCTAATATAACGCCGAGCTTGCAGCAATTAGAAATTATATGCGCAGAGGTAATAGGGGCGCGCCTTGATGCACAGCCAGAGTATGTTATAGCTAATTGGATTTTAAAACGTAGCAACAATAAATTGTATTTGCTAGTGAACCAGGTATTACCCGTATCTTCTCATGGTCGTAAAGCCAAAAAAATATTTCAGCAACACGGCATTCCGCCATGGGAGCGCGCTAAGTACCCATTAGTTTTTGCAGACAATAAATTAGTAGCTATTGTTGGCTTGTGGAATGCTAAATCAGAGTGAAACGCGCTATTTTTTGGCCTTCATGCGTTACATCGCTGAAAAAGATATCTTTAGGGCGTATCCAGACTTGAGATAAATCGTGCATAGCGCGATATACTACTAGTTCCTGGTGCGTTTCTTCATGTCGCCCAATAGCGATTACTTCATATTGGTTGCCCTTGTAATGTTGATATATCCCTATCAAATCTTTATTTTCTTCCATAAAATGAGGCCTCTGTAATCCAATTAATCTTTACGAGTATTTTAACAACAAATATAGGAAATAATCCATACCTGTGCATTATAAAAAACTTTAACTATAGCAATAATATGCTGATATTGCAGCAGTGACTGTTGCTACTGCTGCACTAGTCTTAATTATAGTTTCTGTATTACAAGCAATTTTGTGTTTCTCATATTGAGGCAACAAAACTGGTTTTTCTGCTAATATTACTTGCGTAGGATTAGATGGCGTCTCTGTTAACTTATCTGTTAAGCTTTCTTTACATCTTGCCAGATCGCGATGTGTTTTTTCAATAATTGTATCGTTTGGTTTCGGGTTAGTGTGCTTTTCTCTAAGCTCTAGGCTTATAGACAAAGCAGATTCAGCATCTTTATATTCTTGTTTTTTATCTAAAGATTGACCATAATTGTAATACCCTGTTGCTAGATGTGGATCGTCTATTAACTTATCTGTTAAGCTTTCTTTACATCTTGCCAGATCGCGATGTGTTTTTTCAATAATTGTATCGTTTGGTTTCGGGTTAGTGTGCTTTTCTCTAAGCTCTAGGCTTATAGACAAAGCAGATTCAGCATCTTTATATTCTTGTTTTTTATCTAAAGATTGACCATAATTGTAATACGCTGTTGCTAGATGTGGATCGTCTATTTTACTACACCATGTCAATATTTTAATCACTTTCAAAAATAGCGCTGCTGCCGTCTTATAATCGTTAGCAAAATAACTCATGCTTGCCTCTCTATTTAGCCCCAAAGCTTCTTCTTTTAACTGAGAGTAGTCTTGCTTTAAATTAACGTAGGCCTCTCCTATTTCATAGTGCTTAACCAACATTTTATATTCTAAAATAATATCTGTTTTATATTCGGTTGGATTTCCGAAATGCTTATAATCATCGATTTCTTGCGCCGCTTCTTTAAATATATCACCTTCTTTTTCTACGATTTTTATCATTCTTTGATTAAATGACTTATCACTTCTCGTTATAGCTTTATGATCGTCGCAAGTAAATAAATCTTTAACATTTCGTTTAAATAACAAAGAATGATCGAAATTATTGAGATATCCTTGTAAATACGATGCTACATCCTCGTAACCACCATTATCTATGGTAAGTATCACTGGAGTGGTAGTTTTTTTAAATAGCCCACGCAATTTTCCTGTAATAGTTACAAGAGTATCATTACTTTCGAATCGATCCATTTCATTTTTAGTAGCAGTATCGGTTATATCAACCTCAAGTTCGCTAGGTCCCATAATTTGCCAAGCCATACCGTCAAAAATATTAGTTTTTTTGGAATTAGATGTTAATGTTCTCGCTCTTGTCTGCAGACCAATAAGTTGCTCTATTTTTTGAACTGCCTCAAGTTGTTGTTCTTGCGGGTGACGAATTAAATTTTCTGGTCGTGTCGGGGAAAGTTTAACTGCTGTAATATTATTATCTGCTGGGTCGTCAAAAAAAATACAGAACTTATTCGTATCGTCGCTTAAATTTTTGACTTTAAAGGCGTCATCATTCGTTACAGGTCCCAAACAATTCTTTAATATATGGTTTTTAAGCGATGCAGAAGCTGGATGATTTTCACGATATGCAATAATAATTGTACGTGGTGCATCTGTAATCCATTGTAACTCTTCTGATAACTTATGCGCATTCTTTAGATCAACATGCATTAACATTATCTTTTCAGGGCTAAAGCACGCAACGATATTGCACGATGAAAAATTTTCTGTATACAAACCATTAATACCAGGCGTAGTTTTAACAATTCTGGCGCTATACCCTTGGGGAACATTAATTATTTTTTTCATATGCTTTTTATTAACCGTTTTTTTGTATTTATTTGAATCATTACATATAAGGCTGAGCCTTGTCAAGTTTTTAGTCTAACTTATGGTTGCGTGTTTATTCACTTAATTAAAAAAGTAATGGTGCATATTCTCTTTATACGCACATAACCGTAAAAATATTGTCAAAGAAAGTGGAAGGGTAATGATTAAAATGGATGGGTATAACAATGTCAAAACGTCCGACAGTTTGTGGGGTTCAGGTGCGTACGTGGGGTACCAGGTATCGTGGTGGTGTGGGGTTGCGGACCTATTTAACCAAGTTGCTATACGGAGGTAATCATGGGCATGCTGCGATAACCTTAACTATCCCTGCTACTGAGGAGGGTCTGAA
>Ga0206973_1013_pt1 | contig 51825 bp, 39 predicted proteins | sample Alteio_BWOrgHeat_83_FD_152927 | JGI IMG/M metagenome (GOLD analysis project Ga0206973, IMG submission 152927) | Enriched cells from forest soil in Barre Woods Harvard Forest LTER site, Petersham, Massachusetts, United States -... | ecosystem: Environmental > Terrestrial > Soil > Temperate forest >...
GCCACTGAGACAGGTTGCTATGTAACATGGAATTCAGTCAAATGGGGAGGGTTAAATGAAAGGGATGCACAACATTTCAGTGGAGTATGTGTAAACCCCCTAAGCTGGAAGCAGGATAACAAGTTTGTAGATGGTCAATACAATATAGGTTCACTGGGTTCATCTTTTAAGCTTATCATTCCGGGTGTTGTGGGCGCTGCCTGCAGGAATGGAGAATTATGGGTAAGCGAGCCATCCTCAGGCTCATTTTTTGCTTTGGGTAAGAGTTATCACCTCTTTGATTACGGACTTTTCTATATGAACATTCGTGCCAATGTGGCACAAAGGGTTAACGCTTACTTGACTAAGCATCCCACTGTTTCAAAATAATAATTAGTTGTTATAAGCACCAAGGGTCGAAGGATACCCTCTCGACAGATCGTCTAGGTCTGGTGAAGGAGTACCATATATACTTGTTCCTTTTCCTATTGCCTGTGAATTACTATTAACATGGTAGTTGTCAGCAGGAGGTTCAGAAGTGCTGATAAAGGAAGGATCAGTGCCACTGCAATCATTATAATTCGCAGTAGTAAGAGACCTTTGAGTTTTCAAAAAGCAATCTCCAAAGAAATAAAAGAACTGACCTGAACCAGCCTGGTCAAGGTTTACTTCTTCTGCAACACTACCATAAATAAGGCAATTGTAAAAATTAGCGCTATCCATATTACGGCTTTGCAGGCTTCCGCCTAAGGTTGTATAATGATTGTTAATAGCCAACAGAGAAGTCTGCCTTTGTCCATAGCTCCAGTAATTAGCAAAAGTGCATTGGTTGAAACTGTACTTACCTCCCAAGGCAAGGTCAACACAATAATACTGGCAATCCTCTATAAGCAGGTCATCACCTGTAATGTAGCTTCCTACTCCAAGCAAGCCATAGTTGCTCATACTTTTAATGATAGTATGATCAATCTTCAATGTAGGTGAGCTGTTGCCTAAAGTATCTGCCTCAACTCCTATGTTTCCGTTTTTAATGATGGACCAACTTATAATATTGTTTACACTTCCTTGTGATAACCATATTTCTCCCCATTGGCCAGGAACTGTTTGGTATTCGGGTTCCAGACGGTCGCCCTGGAAGATAACAGGATTAGTATTATTGCCTCCCTGACCCACTATAAGGGTACCGTCTTTATAAATCCATAATACCGCGTTATTGTGGAAATAAATTTTCGCTCCTGGGTTGATGGTGAGCGTACAGGCAGAATCGACTACAGCATAGCCCAAAATAACATAGGGTTTGGCGCTCGTCCATGTTGAATTGCATGGTATAACAGAATAAGCCGGGCCGGAAGGAGGAAATACATTGGGCTTAAAGAAGAAAGCGTCCTGTCCCCATGCTTCCAGGTAAACCTTCTGTGTATTGCCATTGGTTGTGAAGATGAGAGAGTCCTCAATCACGAGTGGATTGTTTTGGTTGTTGGGATTGAGCGTACAGGTAACAAACACAAAAATGCTGTCCTTAGCAGGTATGCGAATGTTGGAGAAAGAAGTTCCAGGTGTTCCATCTACATTAATTTTAAACGGGGATGTGAAATTACCCGCCAGTTTTATGGTTGATATTACAATGGGCTGGCTGTTGGTGTTCCGAACTAGGAATGCCCTGACAGTTGAGCCAGTTGTAGTGAATACTGTATCGAAGAGAACAGAATCTCCGGAGAAAGATAGCTTGGCAGATGAGCTGGTGATTACGGTGTCCTTTTTGCAAGAAAATAATAGGCAAGAAAGCAAGAAGAAAACAAAGAAGTAGTAGCTCTCATTTCTTATTCGGAAGTTATATAAATGCTTTAGAGACAAATTACCTTGCGGATTTAAATTGCTATGTATCAGGATTACTAACGCTGGAAAGAATAGGTTAGTATACTATCAGGATTTTTTCCTGCGGTTAAGCTCATCCCTTATTTTAGAGGCTTTTTCGTAATCTTCTCTGTCCAGTGACTTTTGAAGTAATTCTTTTAGGTCCTCTAAAGATTTCTTTTTAAAGTCATCATCATCTTTAGGGGCTACTGCTTTGGTATCTTTTTTAGCCTCAACAGGGGTAATGTTTTCTCCCTTTGCAGCCTCTTCTTCCATAATAATACCGGCAGAGTTAAGGATAAATTCGTAGGTGTAAATAGGGCAGCTAAATCGAACAGCAAGCGCAATGGCATCTGATGTGCGGGCATCAATTTCAACTTCGTTATTGTCGCGTGAACAGATGAGCTTAGCGTAAAAAATACCCTCAACGAGGTTATATATTATTACTTCTTTTAATACTATTTCGAAGGTATCTGCAAAGTTCTTGAATAAGTCATGAGTTAGAGGCCTGCTGGGCTTCATGTTTTCCATTTCTATGGCAATAGCCTGTGCTTCAAAGCCACCGATTATAATTGGTAATCTTCTTTTTCCCTTTGATTCGTTGAGTATAAGCGCATAGGCGCCCGACTGGGTCTGGCTATAGGATAATCCAATAATATCTAACCTTATTTTTTTCATTTCTTTCTGGGCCACGGGCTTACAAAATACATATACGAATATACCAAAATTATACTTAATGAGAGGCTTTAAGTTGCTTTACGGCTTCTATCAGTTTGGGCACCACCTGAAAGGCATCGCCGACAATTCCGTAGTCGGCAATTTTAAAGAAAGGAGCCTCTTTATCAGAGTTAATCGCAACAATAACCTTAGATGAACTTATACCTGCCAGATGCTGTATAGCTCCTGAAATACCTATAGCAATATAGAGATTAGGAGATATGGTTATACCTGTTTGTCCCACGTGTTCGTGGTGAGGCCTCCAACCCATATCGGCAACGGGTTTTGAACAGGCTGTAGCAGCGCCCAAAAGGTCGGCCAGGGTTTCTATCATGCCCCAATTTTCAGGTCCTTTTAATCCCCTGCCGGCTGATACTACTATATCAGCTTCAGTAAGAACTACTTTACCAGAGGTTTTCTTCACTTCGTTTATGGCAGTGTCGGTATCAGGAACATTCGGACTGAATGCTTCTATAGTTGCAGTTTGATTATTGCTGGCAATGTGATGAGAGTTAGGAGAAATGGCAATGATCTTTACATCTGATGTAACTTGCATATCAGTAAAACCTTTACCAGAAAAGCATTTCTTTTTCACGACAAAAGGTTCGGTAGAAGCGGGTAGGCCAACGGCCCCTGCAACTAGCCCGGCTTTAAGCTTAGCAGCTAACCTTGGTGCAGCAGACTTGCCTGAATATGTATGAGAGAATACAACATACTTTGCACCCTCTTTGGTAGCAGCTTCCGCTATGGCAGATGCAAAAGAAGCAGCGCTAAAGGTGGCAAGCTTGGCGTTGTTAGAATATAATACTTTAGTGCAGCCGTATTCTCCCAGCTTTTTTAATTCATCATCTGCTACATTATTCCCAAGGACAACAGCGGTTACACTTCCTCCCGTTTTTTGGGCAAGTTCAAATGCGTAGGTTACGGCTTCGAATGATGGTTTCTTAAATTTTCCTTCCCAGTTTTCTGCAAATACAAGTACTGACATGATCCTATAAGTTTTAAATATGTTTAAATTGCTTTAGCTTCTGTATGTAATAGTTTTACAAGTTCTTCCGGATGCTCGGCATCCACCATTTTACATGCTGATTTTGCAGGAGGGCTCTGGAAGGACAGTGAAGAGGTAGGTTTGTTAGTTACCGTAGGTTCTACCACTTTAAGAGGCTTGGTGCGGGCACTCATAATACCTCGCATATTCGGAATACGTGGTTCTGCAAAGTCTTTTTGTGCGCTGGCTGCAAAAGGTAAAGCGACAGTAACTACTTCTTTCCCTCCATCAATTTCTCTTTCCAGGGTGGCCTTTCCTCCATTTATATCAAGTTTAGTCGCTACAGCTACAGAGGGTATTCCTAAAAACTCCGCTATCATACCCATTACCTGTGCGCTATTGTAATCAATAGATTCACGACCAGTAAGTATTACATCGTATTTTTCATTCTTTGCAAAGGCCGCAATTTCTTCTGCTACAAATAAGGCATCTGTAGGTTCAGCATTAATGCGGACTGCATCATCGGCACCAATGGCCAGAGCTTTGCGCAAGGTGGGTTCAGTTGCGGCAGGTCCCACATTTATTACCGTTACGGTTCCTCCCTGGGCTTCTTTTATTTCAAGTGCCCTGGTAAGTGCCATCTCATCATAAGGATTAATGATAAACTGTACACCTGCAGAATTCAGGCCTTTGGCATCGGGTGTAAAGGTTATTTTGGTAGTAGTATCGGGTACGTGGCTAATGCAGACTAAAAATTTCATCAGAGTGTCTTTTCGTTAATTTTTACTTTTTTTACGAGGCATGCAAAAATAATGAAAATAGCATGACATTGCCGAGGGGATTTATTTACCCCTATTTTGAGAAATAGCCCTGTAAGGATAATATCCATTTATGGGGCTTAACCCTTTGTTCCTTAGATAATTTTCCATATATTTGGAGAAACATTTCTGCCCTTGTAAAAAACTACTCCCCAACTGTATGTCAGGACAATCATTTGTTTTCAAACAATTTATTGTAAAACAGAATAAATGTGCCATGAAGGTAGGCACCGATGCCGTGCTATTGGGAGCATGGGCAGATATGCCTAACAAAGGTTTTGCACTTGATATCGGCACAGGCACGGGTATCATAGCCATGATGGTGGCTCAACGCTCCTCCGCCATTGTAGACGCTGTAGAAATAGATATTGACGCCTATATACAGGCTCTTGAGAACTGCTCCAACTGCAAATGGAAGGATAGGATAAATGTACATCACCTACCACTCCAACAGTACACAGCTGGAAGCGACAGGAAATATGATGCCATAATAAGCAATCCCCCCTATTTTTCGAATTCATTGCAGGCTGCGTCAGAATCGAGAACCAAGGCCCGGCATACATGCACCCTTAAATTCGAAGAGTTATTGAATGGAGTGGTATCCTTGTTAAAGAATACCGGAACATTTGCCACTATTCTTCCACCCAAAGAATCCGAAGACCTAGTTGATATTGCCAAGGAAAAGGGCCTTTATCTTACCCGCATGACAAGGGTACAAACCTGTGTTGGTAAAGCACCCAAGCGGATGCTTATGCAATTTGGTTTTAATCCTGCATCATTTTCCGAGAATACGCTTATAATTGAAAGCGAACCACGTTCTTATTCTCATTCCTATAAGGAATTGACAAGGGATTTCTACCTGGGGTTTTAATTATACATTGTAATATTCCTTTATTACTTTTGTCCTAAGGTAAAGTGCGATATTTCCTAAACATATCTTATAAAGGTACAGGCTATCATGGTTGGCAAACCCAGGATAATGCCATAAATACAATACAGGCTGTTTGTGATGCCGGCCTAACACGAGTTTTAAAACATCCTGTTTTTCTGCTGGGATGTGGCCGCACAGATACCGGTGTACATGCCAGGGAATTTTTTGCTCATTTTGATAGTCAAGTTTCTCTGTTAGAAGATAAAAGAAACTGGCTTTACAAATTTAATTCAGTATTGCCATTTGATATAGCAGTAAACGATATCTTGGCTGTTAAAGATAAGGCCAATGCCCGTTTCGATGCTATATCCAGGACATACACTTACATCATTTCAACCAAAAAGGATCCTTTTATGCTGGATTATGCTCTCTTCTTTCCTCATCCTTTGGATATAGATAAGATGAATGAAGCAGCAGCAAAGCTCAAGCACTTTAAAGAGTTCTCAAGTTTTAAGAGATCGCAAACACAGAACAAAACGGATAACTGCATCATTAAGCATGCTGAATGGAAGAAGAAAGACAAGCAGCTCATATTTACTATCACTGCTGACCGTTTTTTAAGAAATATGGTCCGTGCTATAGTTGGCACCATGCTTAATGTTGGAACAGGAAAGTGCACAGTAGAGGAATTTTGTCGTATTATTGAAAGCAAAAACCGTTCCCGTGCAGGAGCCTCCGTACTTGCAAGTGGCCTTTATCTCAGCAAAGTTGAATATCCCAAAGATGTGTTTATATGAGTTTGTATAAATTAACCATACGTCCTATTTTGTTTCTCTTCCCTCCGGAAATGAGCCATGCAATAACAATGACGCTTTTAAGAATAGTTTGTAAAATACCCCTGGTTCCTTTTTTGCTTAAAGCTGTTTATGTTAAAAAAAGTCCCTTACTTGAAACAAAAATAGCCGGACTTACATTTCCTAATCCTGTTGGCTTGGCTGCAGGTTTTGATAAAAACGCTTTGTTCTATCGTGAAATGGGATACCTGGGTTTCGGTTTCGTGGAAGTAGGAACAGTAACACCTTTGGCTCAGCCCGGTAATGAAAAGCCTCGCCTCATTCGATTAACTAAAGACAAAGCCCTTATCAACCGCATGGGCTTTAATAACTTCGGAATGGAAGCCATGGCGAAAAGACTTAAAAAGAAGAGCCAGGATATACTGGTCGGCGGCAACATAGGTAAGAATAAGCATACTCCAAACAAGGACGCCAATTCCGATTATGAAAAATGTTTTGATGCCCTGTTCGATGAAGTAAATTATTTTGTGGTGAATGTAAGTTCACCTAATACCCCGGGTTTGCGGAGCATGCAGGAAAAGGAGCCCCTCGAAAAACTGCTTTTAGATCTGCAGGCAAAGAACAACACACATCCTAAAAGAAAGCCTATATTTCTTAAGATCGCTCCCGATCTTACCAAAGCGCAATTAGACGATATCATTGCAATGGTGATAAGTTGCAAAATTGATGCAGTGGTGGCAACAAATACAACCCTTTCAAGAGATAGTCTTAGAACGTTAAATGCGGATAGATTGGGCAGTGGAGGAATAAGCGGAAGGCCGCTGACAAAAAAATCTACAGCGATAGTAAAGTACCTTCATGAAAAATCACAAGGTGCATTTCCCATTATAGCATCTGGCGGAATACATTCTGTTGCCGATGCCATGGCAAAGCTGGATGCAGGCGCTGCTATGGTAGAGTTGTATACAGGGTTTATATATGAAGGCCCATTATTAGCGAGAAAGATAAACAAGGCTATCATCAAAAGGGCTAAACAGCAAAAGAATAAGATATGATCTGTTTCCCTAACGCAAAAATAAATATTGGATTAAGGATACTTGATAAAAGGCCGGACGGTTATCATAATATAGAAAGCATTTTTTATCCTGTAGGCTGGTGCGATGCCCTTGAAGCAGTTGAGAAAGATGGCGAGGGTAAAATCAAGCTCAATCTTTCAGGCATACCTGTTCCAGGTAGAAGAGATAGCGACAATTTATGTGTTAAGCTTTACAAGTTACTGGCAAAAAACTATAAGCTTCCATCGCTGGATATATGGCTGCATAAATCTATCCCAATAGGAGCAGGGCTGGGTGGCGGCTCTTCGGATGCTGCATGTTTTATCAAGTTGCTTAAAGAACTTTGTAACCTTACAATTTCAGAAAATGAAATGAAGGGTTATGTTGCTCAATTAGGTAGTGATTGTGTTTTTTTTATAGAGAACAAGCCCGTAATAGCTTCTAGTAAGGGAGAAGTGACAGAAGCCATCGATCTCGATCTTAGCAATTATTTTATATCCATCATTTACCCTGAGATACCTATCAGTACTCCATTTGCCTATAGTCTTATTAATTCTGTTAATGAAGGATATTCATTGAGGCGACTTGCAAGTGTTAAAAAGATAAAAGAGTGGAAGGATAATGTGATCAATGATTTTGAAGCACCAATTATCGAAAAATATCCTGCCATTGGAGAAATAAAGCAAAAGCTTTATGAAAAGGGAGCTATTTATGCCGCTATGTCTGGCAGTGGTTCTGCGGTATACGGAATATTTGAGGGGAAAGTGGATATGCATGAGCATTTTCCTTCCTATAAAATATGGTCAGGCGATTTAAAGATCCCTCAATGAAGTTTCTCTATAATATAGGTATAAGGTCATACGGATTATCCATTGCTATTGCAAGTCTTTTCAATGATAAAGCCAAAAGATGGAGGCGGGGCCGCAAAGATATTTTTACCAAACTACAGGCTGTATTTGAAAATGTAAAGGAACCCGTAGCTTGGTTTCATTGTTCTTCTTTAGGAGAGTTTGAGCAAGGCAGACCTGTGATGGAGGCCTTCAGGCAAAAGTTTCCATCGTATAAAATTCTGCTGACTTTTTTTTCACCCTCAGGGTATGATGTGAGAAGAGATTATATAGGTGCAGACTATGTATTTTATCTTCCACTTGACACACCTTCAAACGCAAAGCAGTTTGTGAAATTGGTAAAACCCAAGTTTACCGTTTTTGTAAAATATGAGTTCTGGTACAACTATCTTAACCAATTACATAAGGCGAATGTGCCCACCTATCTTATATCTGCAAAGTTCAGACAAGATCAGTATTTTTTTAAAGGCTATGGATCTTGGTTCAGGAAGCAATTAAAAGTCTATAAGAAGATATTTGTTCAGGATACGGATTCTGAAGAACTTTTAAAAAGTATAAAAGTTGATGATGTGGTTGTAGCGGGCGATACCCGTTTCGACAGGGTAATTGCCATAGCAGAACAAGTCAAGCTTGATAAACTTGTGCGAGCATTCAAAGGAAACAGTAGGCTCTGGGTCTGCGGTAGTACCTGGCCCGAAGATGAAAAGATGATCCTGCATGCGTTTTATCATTTAAAAGTATCGGGAGAAAATGTGAAGCTGTTACTTGTGCCCCATGAAATAGGTGATAATAACATTAACAGGATACTTAACATGTTCCCAAAAGCTGTAAAATATTCTGCCGCTAAAGAGGCAGAAGTGTTGAAAACAGATGTTCTGGTTGTAGATAAAATGGGGCTTTTGTCTTCTCTATATAGTAACGGAGATATTGCTTACGTAGGAGGAGGATTTGGCAAAGGCATACATAATTTACCCGAGGCTGCTGTGTATGGCATACCCGTTCTGTTCGGAATAAACTATCATAAATTTAACGAAGCATGTGAGCTTATAAAATGTAACGGAGGCTCTTCTATTTCCTCGGCAGATGAAATGCTTAGCGATGTTTCTCACCTTCTTAAAGATGAAGCCTTCAGGAAGAAGTCTGGCGAGGCAGCCAAAGCCTATATTTATGGGGCAAGAGGGGCTACAGAAAAAATAATAGCCGAGTTGAGTAGTATTTCTTAGATCAATTACCCATCGGGTTTATAACTGTCGGGCACTTGGCTTTTTTATCGGAGTTATCAAATAAATACCTTAATCCAATTCTTGCTTCAAAGCCACTATAAAAAATAGTGGTAGTTATGCTATGGTAAGATGGAAGAACGTCCCTGTTGTAAAAACCTTCGATAAACGGCCTGAATAAAGATTTGTTGTTAAACTCAAGGCCAGGACCGGCTGCTATAGTGAAAAAGAACTTAGGGAAAGCGCCTATCTCTTGTCCGCTTAGTTGCGGACTATTTATTAAAAGATATTCCACCCTTGGGCCAATAAGAATGTACGGCATTATATGCAACATTCTGAATTGAATCTTAAGATAATTGTTCAGTGTAATGTAAGTGGTTCTGTTGGAATAATAAGTATATACCAGCTGTTTAGAGCCCATTTGATTGTATGCAACTTCTACCCTCCAGCGAACCATATCGCTGTGAAAAAACTCTACTAACCCCGCTCCATTAAATCCAAGCAGGTATCTTTCTTGTGTGTTAAAAGGTTCGGGGTTCCACACATGTTTTCCATATGTTATCCCACCAGCTATACCTACCGCGGTTACAAATTGAGCCTTAAGCGAAACAGTGCTAAGGCAAAAGAAAAGAAATATAAGTTTTAGCTTTTTCATTATACACTCAACGCTTCAGCGGTAGGATTTATTTTCTTAACCAGGCCCTGTAATACTTTACCAGGTCCAACTTCATAAAATACAGTAGCTCCATCGGCGCTCATGTGTTGTATGGTTTGGGTCCATCTTACAGGGGCGGTCAGCTGGGCAATAAGGTTCTTTTTTATGGCTTCAGCCTCGGTTTCTGGTGAGGCGTTTACGTTCTGGTAAACAGGGCAGATAGGCTTATTGAATATTGTTGCTTCAATTGCCTTAGAAAGCTCAACTCTAGCAGGCTCCATTAAGGGCGAATGAAACGCTCCGCCGACAGGCAATATGAGTGCACGCTTAGCTCCTGCAGCTTTTAGCAGCTCACAAGCCTTGGTTACTCCAGATATAGAGCCCGAAATAACAAGTTGCCCCGGGCAATTATAATTGGCAGGCACAACAATATCATCCTTTAGAGAGGCGCATATTTCTTCCACTTTGGCATCATCCAAAGAAAGCACCGCAGCCATAGTAGAAGGGGTTGCTTCACATGCCTTTTGCATAGCCATAGCACGTTTGTATACAAGGGTGAGTCCATCTTCGAAGCTTATTGCATTCGCCGCCGTTAGGGCTGAAAATTCTCCAAGAGAATGACCGGCAACCATATCAGGAGTGAATTTATCTCCCAGCATAGTAGCAAGCACCACGGAATGTAAAAAGATAGAGGGCTGTGTTACTTTAGTTTGCCTTAGCTCCTCATCAGTGCCATTAAACATAATATCGGTAATGCGGAATCCAAGTACAGAATTGCCTTTTTCGAATAGTTCTTTGGCCGCATCAGAGCTATCATAAAGCTCTTTACCCATCCCCTTGAATTGCGAGCCTTGCCCCGGAAAAATGTATGCTTTTTTCATAGTAGTTTAAATCTTCGTCGTGCTAAGGTATAAAAACAAATGAAAATCACATTTCCCGCACATCTATTTATTTCAATAGGTGCTATGTTTGTTAAAATTATTTTTTGTAATGAAGAAATTGTATCTGTCCATACTTATAACCTTGCTTACTTATAGTATCCTCAATGCCAGGACTACCGGAACTGTAAGTGCCAGGATTATAGATGAGCAGCAGAAACCGGTTGATGGAGTGTTTGTGCAGTTACTTAAAGCAAAAGATTCTGCAATGGTGAAGTTTACCGTGAGCGGGAAAGACGGGAATATTGAATTTGCTAATATTGTTTACGGAACTTATTTCCTTTCCGTTTCTCAAACCGGATATGAGGCTTACAACTCGGCTCCATTTACACTTGATGATACGCATATAACTTTTCAACTACCGGCCATACAGCTTCATGCTAAGTCCCTTGGCACCGTAACTGTAGTAAGTAAGGTGCCCGCAATACAACAGTATGCAGACAAAACCGTGCTCAATGTTCAAAATAGCCCATTAAACGCTGTTGGTAATGTCTTTGATGTGATACAGCGTTCACCGGGAGTTATGGTAGACCAGAATGATAATATAAGTTTGCAGGGCAAACAAAGCGTTAGCGTTATGATTGACGGACGAATAACTCCTATGTCGGGCAGTGATTTGGCTAACTTGTTAAAAAGCATGCCCGCCGAATCAGTTGATAAAATTGAATTTATAACGAATCCGTCAGCAAAATATGATGCCAATGGCACCGCAGGTATAATTAATGTAATTCTTAAAAAGGATAAAAGAATAGGAGCAAATGCTACCTTATATGCAGGATACGGCCAGGGAATATATCCCAGAACAAATGACGGATTTAGTTTTAACGAGCGCACAAAAAAGTTCAACATATTTGGTAGCTATAATTACTCTTACCATGGTAGTGTGAACATTATAAGCTTTCTTACTGATTTTTACAATGGTTCTCAGTTTGCGAGTAGTACCCGACAAAATGAATATCTCAAAACTCCATCTTTAAGTAATACCGGAAGACTAGGTGCAGATTTTTTTGCTACGGATAAAACCACCATTGGTTTTATAGGAGACGTTTCTGTGTCAAAATTTCTGCCTTCTGAATCTACTACAACTTATGAATATGATAGCCTTAACAATGAGAAATCCTACAATGTAACCAGCAGTAATTCACCAAGCACAACATATAATTACGCACTTAATCTTAACATGAAGCACAAGTTTGATTCTACAGATAGAGAATTGCTTGTTAATGCGGATTATGCAACCTTTAATACCATAGGCTATCAAAATATTGGGACAAGTTATTATAGTCCCGATAACACTTCCATGGGTGCTTTATACTTGTATGGTTATCTGCCCCGCCTGGTAAATATTTATTCCTTTAAAGCAGATTACGATGGACAGTTGGGTAAAAAGGGCATGTTGGAGGGCGGGATAAAAAGTAGTTATGTAAGTACAGATAATAATGTTGTTATATATGATGGTGCCACTTCAAGCGCACCAGTTGATACCACACAAAGTAATCACTTTACCTATTCAGAAAATATAAATGCCGCTTATCTTACATATAGCAGGGAATTTGGCAAAGCAAGTCTTGAAGCAGGGCTAAGGGCTGAGCAAACTGTAAACTATGGAGATCAAATAACCACAGGCCAGACTTTTTCGCGCAATTTCACCCAACTGTTTCCAAATGTTTCGGTGAGTGATTCCCTCTCTGCAAATAATCAATTGGGCTTATCGGTTAGTCGGCGCATAGACAGGCCTACCTACGACCAGTTAAATCCATTCAGTCTTTATATAAATCCTACTTTTTATTTAAATGGAAACCCCTATTTGTTGCCGCAAAATGCATACCTGGCACAGTTATCAGATGCTATTAAGTCGCAGTACTTTTTCACATTCACATATACTCATACTAAATATCCTATAACAACTGTAATAGAGCCCTACCAAGGCAAGCCCAATATTGTAGAGCAAACAGAAGAGAATCTTAGCTCAAGTGATAATTATGCGCTGAACGGAACTGTATCAAGGCAAATGACCAGATGGTGGAATACATCAACAAGTGTTGATGCCTTTGAAAGTCATTATGTGGCAGATATTTCTAATTCATTACTTAGCACAAACCGCTTTTTGTGGGATGTAAACACCAATAATTCATTCAGCATTACCAAAAAAATAAGTGCAGATATAACTGGAAACTATAGCTCAGGCTATGATCTTGGATATCTGTTTATAAAAGCACAATGGTCGGTTTATGCAGGAGTGCAATTTAAAGTATTGAAAGATAAAGGGACTATTAAAATAAATGCTAACGATATTTTTTGGACTAACCGCACAGATGGTGCTACCTATTTTACCGGCTTTTACGAATCTGTGTATGTAAAGCGTGATACCAGGTCTGTTGGAATATCATTCACCTATCATTTGGGTGGTGTGTCTCCGTCTTCTCTGCACAGCAAAGGAGGTGCTGAGGATGAGAAAAAGAGAGCTGGAAGTACTACGGGTTGATAACGAAAATCCCTTTTTCCGCATATCGCTTAATTTTTTCCTTATTTAATTTTGTTGCCAAGTTAGCATAGGATCAGACTAAGGCAGAAGACCGTTTTGTCCCTTGTTAAAACCAGCGTCTGGTATGAAACGTATCCTGGAATTGCCGAATATTTAGTGGAGTACTTCTACTCGTGTAATTCCAGGGTTCTGCTGCCGAAAAAGATGTCGATTTTTAAGCCCTAAGAAAAAAAATATTCTCGACCGCAAGTTTTGTTCTCGTTTTCTCGTCATAGGTATGGTGCCATTGCAAATAAAATGATGGCAGGTAAATAGTTTTAACCTTAAATCCCATATTTATGACAGCTTTGGATATTCAAGCCACTTTTCCAGGGGAGTTAGATGCAATAATTTATTTTGAAAAATTACGCTGGGGAGGTACAACCCGATGTGCTTACTGCAATACCAGCAAAGTGAGTAAAAGACAACAGGACAATAGGTTTCATTGCAGCCAATGCCGTAAGACTTTTTCAGTTACAACAGGTACATACCTTCACAGTTCCAAGTTGCCGGTGAAAATATGGATGCGTGCCTTTAGTATAATGGGCGAGGGTACTAGCAAAATATCAATCAAACAACTGCAGCATGGCTTGGGTGTATCCTATACCACGGCCTGGAGAATAAGGCAGGAGCTTAAAGAGATGATGGGTAATGATTTTGGGCAGGCAGTAAAAGGAAATATATTCGATGCTCTTTGCCGGAAGGCCATATCTCAGTATACTCAGCCTGTCGAGCTAGAAAGGGCCACCGTTTAAGTGGTATGCTTTCGGGGTAAAACCGTAATGTTCCTTAAAAAGACGAATAAAGGAGCTGGTGTTTTCAAAGCCGGATTCTTTGCATACGTCCTCAACTCTTATCCCTTCTTGCTGCAATAGTTTTTCCGAGTGAGCTAAGCGCTTTTGCACGTGGTACTGATGAGGCGTTATGCCAAATAATTCTTTAAACATGCGTTTAAAATGATGTGAGGATAAGATCGCTACACTAGCTACTTCTTCTATGCTTACGCGTTTATCTACATTAGCATCCATATAATCTTTTGCAACTGAGAGTCGACGATATAATTCCGTTCGGGTTGATAGTTTAGCCGCTTTTATTTTATTTATTTCTATCTGTAAGTTTTTATGAACGAATAAAAGCCTTGTTATCATTTCGGTATAAATAACATCAAGATCTGTTTCCTTTTTCCAACCCAATTCTTCATCCATTATTTTACGCAGTTTCAAAAACAAGATCCTTATTGTTGGATCTATTTCGTAGGTCTTTTCGAAGAAATTAATAGGCTGGTCCAATGGTTTGTAAGGGTCATCAAGCATAATGTTGTCGCTTGTTATGAGAGATCGCATAACATCCTCAGCAAAGCTGGGTTTAAAAGCAACAAGGATAGACTCCTGCTCTTCATCTTTATTATCAAATGAAGTTTTGTATATCTGCCCTCTGTTAATTACCAGGTATGACTTCTCGTTTATCCTGTACTCTTTGTTGGAAAGCCGATAATGCTGTTCTCCATTCAAAGTATAACGTATAGATAATCTGGAAACATGAAAGTCGGTCTCTTCCAGTTTTTTTGATTTTATTAAAAGTGTACCTGAATCCAAAGATTGCATGTCTTTGCTTTGATGTGAGCAAAAAACATTACCCATCAATATTGATTTAGCGCTATTACATATGGGGCAAAACCTATAAGTAGGTGTATTCAGCATCCCTGTTTGTTTAATCAAAGGTAGGAAATGCTTAATAAAGGGGATGTTAAATATTGTTAAGCAGCTGGGAACCAATCTTTGGATGTGCGGTACACTGTACCTTTAAAAAGTGCTACCTTTTTATTTTCCTGGTTGGTAATATTTATATGGTATACCCCAATTTTATTTGACATACTTATTTCTTCTGCTTCGGCGGTTATAATATCTCCTTCTTTTAAAGATTCCAGGTGGGAAATAGAAGTCTCGATAGATACACTCTTTCTGCCATGAGAGTTGGATGCAAAAGCAAGGGCACTATCGGCAAGAGAATAGGTTATACCACCATGCGCAATAGCAAAGCCGTTGAGCATATCCTTTCGTATCTTCATTCTGAGTATGGAATGGCCAGGGTCTGTTTTTATTCTTTCTATACCCAACCACTGACTAAACCAGTCGTTGGTGTACATTGTTTCAACTACCTTTTCTGCTAATTTTTTTTTATCCATGTTTCAAATGTTTTCAATGAAGGCCCCTTGGGTACTTACGTCGTAATAGGAGATATGCAATTGTTCACATTCATCCTTCCATTTTTTTACCCGCGAAGCGGAAACAGAAGAATCGAAAATAAGCTTATCAAATATAAAAGCATTTTGCAAAGCGGCAATATCCAACCAATAATTACCAGACAGTACCAGGTATTGCACTTTTATCTTTTGTGATGAGTCCGGAAGGTCAAGGTTATTTCTAATAAATATGATCTTTAAATCATTGAACTGAGCTTGGTTCTTATAAATGTAAAGATGATTGGCGAGCATAACTGCTGCAGTATCGGTAGGTATGGCAGATGACTTCTTTATCCCCTTTTCCCACCAATGATATTGAATGTGGTAAGAGAAATCTACCGAATCAATTGGCTCAGTTGTCTTACATTGCTTACCTGACAAAAAAGCTACGGCAGAATGTTTTGGAGTATTGTATACAATAAATATTTGTTGTTTGGAATGGACATAATCTTTGTAAACTCTCACTCCAAGGAAGACTATAAAACAAGATAATGCCGTAAAAAGGGTCTTATATTTCTTATTTATTACGAAGGCAAAAAATAATGCCAAAACAATATACAACAGTAATGACTCGGGTATTGAAATGCTTAAACCTTTGCTAACAAAATAGGGCAGGTGCTTACCTATATTGACAAGCGTGTTCATCAGTAAAAGACTTTTTTGCAATAACCACGCAGTTACAACTGATATGAATGGAATAGAGGATGTGATGAAAAATATGACACCTGCATATATAACGACAGAAAGAAGAGGCACTATTAGTAGGTTGGTAAGTATGAAGTAATTAGGAAACTGATGAAAGTATAAAATGGAAAGCGGTACAACTACAACCTGAGCTGAAACGGAAAGGCAGGTGATCTCCCAAATCTTTTCAAGAATCAGATTGCGAGGGTCAAACAGTTTATTAAGCAAAGGATAAATGAGCAATATGCCGAGTACTGCCAGGTAAGAAAGCTGGAAGCCTGTATCGGCTAAAGAAAAGGGATTTAAAAGCAGGATTAAAAATGCAGAGGCAGCTAAGGTATTTATGCTGTTGGTATATTTTCCCAAATGTCTGCCAATAGCAAGAAAGCTAAACATAACTGTGGCCCTTATAACTGGTGTGGAAAGTCCCGTTAGCATCGCGTAGAACCATAGCATCAATACCAAAATAATTGTCCGTACAAGTTTTCCTCTTTTCAATCTTTCCAAGGGGAGTAATAACCAGCCCAATAACCAGAACAAAATACCTACATGTAAACCCGCAACGCATATTACATGTATAGTTCCACTGTCTGCAAATTGCTGTATTATGCCTGGAGAAAGATCATCCCTGTATCCGAGTAATATAGCTGAACCAATTGTGGCCTCACTGCCTTTTATTTTGTCATTCAGCAAGGAGATCAGTTTTTCTCTGCAACGATTGGTAAAACGTAATAACCTGTTTGCATTATTCTTGCCGGTAAAAGAATAAGAATGTGTTCTTATATAGGCTTCATACTGTATTCCATGCATAGCAAGGTAATTACAGTAATCAAATTCATCAGGATTAGAAGGTGGTTTTACTTGCTGCATGTCGGCATGGAGGAATAACACATCCCCCAATTTTATATTACTTGCGCCAGAATCTTTTTCAAAATAGAACAAAGCTTTACCGGAAGTAGCTTGTTGTTTCCCGTTTAGTATCACGGAGTTTATTTCTCCGGTTAATTTTATAGTCTTCTCTTTTCCTTGTGGAGAAGAGAGGACCTCTACAAAAAGGCTGTCGCTTTCTTTGTCAATGTAGTGTCCAAAATAAGAAGTATTAGAAGCAGGACTTTTTAAGAGTGTTGTGGAATATCCAGCCAAAAGAAGGAAGAGACCTGTCAGCATTCCAAATACCGATCTTTTGCCAAAATCCTGCTCATTATACTTGTTCCAAATGAAAATGGAACAAAATGTAAAGAGGCTTAGTGAATAAAACAAGAAAGGTTTTGCAGGAAAGTAAAGAGCAAAAGATATGCCTGCAATGAGAGGTATAATAAGCCTGACAAATGGTAGCTGACTTAATTTGGTGTTCATCAATTGAATCCGGAAGAAGGTAAAATGGAATTGTCTATTAATTGCACGTTTGTGTAATAATAGTTTAGTATCTGGCGATAATTATATCCAAGCTGAGACATGTGAATGGCGCCCTCCTGGCATAATCCCACACGATGGCCGTATCCTCTGCCATGTAGTATAACTGTATTGCTATCGTATTCCACCGAAAAGCAAGTGGAATGAAGGTTAAGATCGAGGCGTATTTCTTTTAGAGGAATAATGTAGCCATTATCAAATAAAAAAATTCTTTTGTTTGCCGGGATAGAATCCCAATAAGCTTCTCTGCGCAAGGTGTCTTTCTGAAGATTTTTTTCTTTTTTGCCGATATAGTCTCTCCATGTTTTTACCGACATCTGTTTTTCCCATACTGACGAAGGTTGGTGCAGGCAAAAGGTATCGGGGGTAGCTTTAAGGTAGGAAAGTGGAGCATTCCAAACATCTTCTGAGTTGAGAGTGCACCCACCGCAATTTGAATGAAAGGCTGCATCTATGAGCAAGTTGTTGTCATCTACTAATACTATTCCTTTGGTTGCTATAACTGCTTCTAAAACGGCGGGGGTAGTAGCAGTTCCCTGGTATACCTGGCAATGCACTCCGTCACATAACTCGCAGCCCTCCGATATGTGTTTGGCAAGATTGCTGAGAGCGAAGGTGCGGCAAATGATAGCTTGAACTTTAAAGTATTCTGGTGGTTTTCTGCGGCCTGCCTCACATTCTATTACACCCGCAATGTAATGTTCCAAGTCACAAATGCTTAGTAGTTTAAGATCGGTAATGTTGGATGATGCTATTAGGTCATCGTCGTAGAGGCGGGTTTTGGTCGTGTTAAGAGGGCGTATGTTTAGTTCATTTCTCGCAGCAGTTCCATGGAATCGTACCGAAGCAAATATGCCAATTTGTTTGCCAAGCGATTTAAGTATGACTGAATCTCTTTCTACGACAATCTCATATATATTTTGTGGGTTGCAAGTATCTATCTTCTTCCCATCTGCAATAATATCATATCTTCCCAAGGCTGGAGCCACTAACACAGTGCTTACAGGTTGAGTGCTGTATATATGCACGCTTATATTTGTGGATGAACTTACAAATGGCAAACAAATGAGTGAAACAAAGAAAAGATATACTCTGTTCTTCATTAAGCCTTTTGTTTAGATTGTTCAGCAAGCTGTATGATTAGAGACGCCGCTTTGGCAGAGGCTCCGGGACCGCCCAGTTTTTCCTTTACCAATTTAAGATCTTCCAACATTTTGTTGCGATAAGCAGAATCCTCCAATATTTTTTTTAACTCAGTAATAAGATTATAAGTAGTAAGATCATGTTGTATAAATTCCTTTACAACTTCGCGGTCCATAATAAGGTTTACAATGCCAATGTATTTCAGCTTTTTACCAATAAATTGTTTTGCAAGCAGGTAGGATATATTGCCTGTGATGCCTTTGGAGCGATAGCAAATTACTTCAGGCACGCCCCACAATGCAGTTTCAAGTGTTGCTGTACCGGATGTTACCAATGCAGCACTGGCATGAGCAAGTAGTTCGTATGTTTTACCATATACTATACTTACATTCTTTCTGCCTAAAAAGTTCTTGTACCATTGAGGGTTAGAGGAAGGAGCGCCGCCAATTACAAATTGATAGCTGGGAAAATCGTCTGCTACTTCTGTCATAACAGAAAGCATATTCCCAATTTCTTGCTTACGACTTCCAGGCAATAGAGCAATAATAGGTTGAGTAGGTAGGTTGTTCTCTTTTAAGAATGTTTCTTTGTTAGGCTGTGGTTGTCCGTTTATGGCATCGAGTAATGGATGTCCAACAAAGTCTGCTTTGTAGTTATAGCGCGAGTAAAAATTTGTTTCAAATGGGAATATAACCAGCATTTTGTCTACGACCTCTTTTATAATATTTACACGCGATGACTTCCAGGCCCATACCTGAGGGGAGATATAATAGGCTACTTTAATACCAGCTTGATGCGCGAACTTGGCTATCCTCAGGTTAAAGCCGGGATAATCTACCAATATGAGTACATCGGGTTTATAAGCGAGAATATCTTTTTTACAGAATTCTATATTCTTAAGAATAGTTGGCAAATGCTGTATTACTTCTGCAAAGCCCATAAACGCAAGATCGCGATAATGTTTTACAAGAGCTACACCCTGCTTTTGCATCATATCTCCTCCCCATCCGCGGAATTCGGCTTTAGTGTCGGCTTGCTTAAGATGTTTTACCAAATTAGATGAATGTAGATCGCCAGATGCCTCACCGGCAATGATGTAGTACTTCATCCTATATAGTTTTCATGATGGCAACGTATATTGCATATAAAAACGTAGCTAATACTATTCCCCTTGCTGATTTATCCCTGTTTGTCCATATACAGGAAAAGAACAGAAGCAGGTTGCTTGCAAATACGCAAAGACTTAGAGTGGAAACAAATATATCACCGGTTTTAAGGTAATCCAGAAAACTGAAAAAGAACATGCGATGGTGGAAGATAAGATAATAAATAATAAAGGTCACGATAGGTGCAAGGACGCCAATAGCTATTCCTAATTTTACATTATCAAAACGTGTTGCGGGAAAACCTTTACCTGTATTTTCTGTTTGTGCCATAGTTTGCAAAGTTAGCTAAATAGCTATTATTATTATCTTGCTATATTTCAAATATTTGGGTAAAAGTAGTGAGGTCAAGTTTCTTAATTCCCCATTTTAATGGCAATACCTATGCTTACATAAAGGGTAGTTATATCTAGCTGGTATTGGTAGGGAGTTGATAGGGTTATATTGGAATTTGTACCTGTATTGTAATAGGTTATTTGTTGGGAAGTATGAAATATTGGCTTAGTAATTATAAAGTCCGTATTGAAGAGAAATAATACATGCTTTAATAAACAGGGGCGTACTTCTATACCCAGCCCCCAAGCAGGTACCAACTTATTAGAAGGTTGTATAATATCCGGGCCATTGGGTATAAGTGTGCCTGCATAGTTATCGACATGGCCTGAATCTGCGACATAGGGAGAACTGCAAAACATGAACCCTGCAAGTATTTTAAGGTCTATCCAGGACTCTCTTCCTAAAGTTGAAAGAGTGACGCCTCCTAAAATGCCCATTTGTCTGTATCCTGTGCCACCCATGGCCCTGAAATGGTTTAAACGAAAGTTATCTACTTGTGCAACGTACGAATCGGTGCTGAGACCATTGTAATAATAATTGGCTAAACAGGTAAGCCCAAGGGGAGTATTATCTGATAGGTAGGTGGCAGAAAGACTAGCCCCTATCCCTGTTTCTGCATATCCATCCTGTCCAAAATTATTAAGGTTGTTATCGTAAAACCCGGGGGCTATACCGAATGAAAGTTCAGGGCTAACAAAACCGACTGAAGCATTAAAGTAAAACCTCGACTTTGAGTGCAGTGTATCCCCCTGCCCATAACATAAAGAGACAGGGGTCGCAAAAATAAAAATGATACAGTACTTTTTTACATTCAAATCGTAAGCTGTTTACTATTACGTACTGATACGCAGATAATCAAAACTTTGTTCCAAAAAAGAGGACCGTTTCTTATATTGAAACAGTCCTCCCAAATAGATTAAACTACTATCTCCAAACTGCAAGTACAATACCCACTATAATAAGGCCTACAACATGGTATCCGGCATCTATTACAAAGGTTTTAAATGATTTACTTGTATACATATGACTAAGACCCAGGGTGATGGAACCAAATACACCCGCTATGAGTCCAATTTTAGCGCCCATCATCCAATTGGTAGTGTAGGCTGCTGCTTCCAGGTAGGCTACTCCTATAGTACCAATGAAGCACATTAAAAATGTGATTGCCATTTGCCTTGGCATTTGTTTTCTGAATTCTGCCTTTGTAGCTTCATCTGTTGGCATGGTAATTCCATGGCCTGCCATCCATGGTTTAACAAACAAAAGAGGTGAGAACCACATTCCGCCTATCGCGAAATAGATGATAGCTGATACCGCTACAGCTGCATAATTTAAATGAGAAATGATCATGGTGTTTGGATTTATTGGGTTAGTGAATCAAATATAAAGAAAATTTGAGGAGTAAACCAACAGTATAAAAATGGTCAATTTAAGCCGACCTAAGTGTGATGACTGTGATCTCTGGCCAGATACCAACCCTGCCTGGAAAACCTAAATATCCAAAGCCCCTATTAACATAGAGGTAGCGATTGTTTTCAGCATAAAGTCCTGCCCATCTTTTATAGCGGAACTCTATGGGTGAAAAGCGCACAATACCCGGTATCTCAAATCCGAATTGCATACCATGAGTATGACCCGAAAGAGTTAGGTTTATTGTTTCTGGATTATTCATCACTTGTTCCTCCCAATGTGTAGGATCATGACTCATGAGGATTTTAAAGGAATCGGGTGAGGTGCCTTGCATGGTTTTTACAAGATCTCCGTATTTACTAAAACCACCGCGGCCCCAGTTTTCACATCCCAATAATTCTATGCTTTGGTTGTTCTTTTCAATCTTTAGATTTTCATTTCGCAATAACTTAAATCCAATCTTTAGATGGAAGTCGCATAGTCTTACCAGGTTAGCCTGTTTAACTTCTTCAGATGGCCACTGAACATAATCCCCATAATCATGGTTACCCAGTATAGAGTATTTGCCCATAGGTGCTTTAAATTCTTTGAACACATCTACCCATTGTTCCATTTCATCAGAGCGGAAATTAACAAGGTCGCCAGTAAATAGCATAAGGTCCGATCCCTGATCGTTAGCCAATTTTACGCCACGCAATACTTCGCTTCTGTCACCAAAACTTCCGCAATGTATATCGGATACCTGGGTTATTCTTAGTCCGTCAAACTCTTTTGGAAGGTCTTTAAATGTCAATTTCGCTTTGTGTATTCTAAAATTGTATTTTCCCTTCGTTACCCCATAAATGCTACTTATAAATGGTATGCCTGCTGCCAACGTGGCGGTCTGGCTTATAAATCTTCTGCGCGATTGAAAAAGTTCTTTCGCATGAATTGGTTCTTTTTTCTGTAAACGGTAAACTGAGAGTACGATTGCCCTGAGCAGCCTGTAAACGTCTTCTATTAAAAGAAAGAGAGCAAACAATATTTTAGGGGTATAAAGAATAATGAAGGAAGCAGCAAATAACTTAAACGTTATGCTCTTTTCCATAGAAGAAGGAGAGAAATTAAACACTATAAAGAGTTCGAAAACTATAAAACTTACATTGACTAACCAATACAGAAAAGCGGTTGATCTTCTAACATTTTTTGAGGATCGAGAGAAGGCAGCCATTAATCCCTTGTAAACATATATATCTATAAGGATGAGAACTGAAAAAAGAATGACAAGGCTCATTACCAGGCTTCCCATGCTGGTTGAATGTTGTCCGTATTTAACTACTTGGTGCATGTCTTAAATTTATTCAAAAGGGACTAATAGTATATGTTGACAAGCGGTGTGCAAATCTCTCCATACTTTGTTTATGTCCGAATCTTCCATTATGGCGTTCATTCCCATATATTGTATAAGCTCGTCCGCGCACTTTCTTATTGTTGTTGACGTTTGTTTGCTCGTTTTACTCACTTCCTGTTGCAAAGTTGCTTGAAGTTTGTTTTGTTTTAGCATTTGTGTCCAGGATTTGTCAACAACCTTATAGAATGAATTGCTGGCCTTTTGAATCTGTTTTTCGGCTTCATCTAATTTGGTTTTCACAAAAATGTACCTATCATCTTGCCAAACTTTTTTGTTTTGAAAAAGAATATTTTTCGATTCCTCTATAAAATGTCTTCCAAGGCCAATAACTAAAGCTGCAAAAGATGCTTCAGCGAATTGTAAGAAAGGATAGTTGTAGACAGGTTCATTAATTCGTGGTTTAACGGAAAGATTAAACGTCATTTCATGAGGCACAAAGGCTTTGTCTACTTTAAAGCTATGGCTCTCGGTGGCTTTCATACCGAAAGCGTTCCAGTCCTTTATAATGCTAACCTGTTTAGGATTAAATGCAAACGCAAGCATTTTAGGAGTGTTCTTGTTCTTGCTTTTAATTATGGCATTTGCTGTAAATATGCTTGCATACGGCGCTCCACTGGCATACTTCCATTGTCCGGTTACTCTGTATCCGCCTTTAATTTCTTCTGCTATAGCTGAGGGATGTCCGCTTCCTGCTACAACAGTTTTTTTGTCTTTAAAAACTTTGCTAGCAGTGTCAGGTTGCATGTAGGCATAGAAATAGCCTCCACCCGAGCCAATAGTAATTGCCCATCCCAGGTTTCCATCTATCCTTGCTGCTTCATCGAATATTCGCAATGTCTCTGGCAGCGGTAGCATCAATCCACCTAATTCTTTAGGTATAAATAGTTTGAAAAGTTTCTTTTTATAAATTAGGTCCAAGACAAAGTTTGGAAGCTTACCTTTTTGTTCTATCTCACCGGATAAGCTTCTGATCTTATCAATTGTTCTTTTATCAAACACTGTTTAAGTCTTAACTAAATAGTTCTTTAAGGGAATGCACACTTTTTAATGCTATACTGCCCCTTTCTGTCTTTTCTAATAGACCACATTCTGCAAGAGGATCATGTTCGAACACAAGCACTGTATCTTCTTCGCAAAAACGATTAAGTAGCTTCTCCTTCTCTTTAAGTGATTCCAAGGGTCTTACATCGTATGCCATAACATAAGGAAGTGGAATATGCCAGCGTGCAGGCAACAAGTCAGCACAAAAAACGACAGGCCGATTCTTATACATTACTCTTGGTAACATCATAGAATCTGTATGTCCAAAAGCGTATAGAACTGAAAAGGGTAATTGCTTGGAACCATTACCTTCCAACATTTTAAGCTGGCCACTTTCCTTGATGGGGAGTATATTCTCTTTTAGGAAACTGGCCTTTTCACGAGGATTGGGATTTACAGCCCATTCCCAATGTGCAGGATTACTCCAATAGGTTGCATTTTTAAATGCAGGTTCAAAACCTGTTTTGTCTTTATTCCATTTTATGCTTCCTCCACAATGGTCGAAGTGCAGGTGAGTGAGGAACACATCGGTTATATCATCTGTAGTAAAGCCATGTTTGTTGAGTGACTTCTCCAGTGTATCATCGCCATGCAAGTAATAATGTCCAAAGAACTTTGCGTCCTGCTTGTTCCCCATTCCATTATCTATCAGGATAAGTCTTTTGCCATCCTGCACCAAAAGGCAACGCATGGCCCATGAACACATATTGTTATCGTCAGCAGGATTAAGCTTGTGCCATATGGATTTGGGTACAACCCCGAACATTGCTCCGCCATCCAGCTTAAAGTTACCTGTATGAATTGTATAAAGTTCCATTTGTTAGTAAAGTTTAGAAATAGCTAAAATTCCACTCAAAGTTAGCTTTATTTTTGTGAGGATTTAAGCTCACAATATGAAGGTACATCTTATAGCTATTGGAGGCAGCGCCATGCATAACCTGGCTATCGCTCTCCAACAGAAAGGAATACAAGTAACAGGCTCAGACGATGAAATATTCGATCCAGCTAAAACTAACCTAAGGAAATACGGAATCTTGCCCGAGAAGGAGGGCTGGGACGAAGGCCGCATTACTTCTGAGCTGGATGCCGTTATATTGGGAATGCATGCCCGAAGCGATAATCCTGAGTTAATTAAAGCCCAGCAATTAGGACTTAAGATATATTCCTACCCGGAATACTTATATGAACAAACTAAGGACAAGACTCGAGTAGTAATAGCTGGAAGCCATGGTAAGACTACTATCACGGCTATAGTCCTTCATGCTTTGAGTTACAACAAGAAGAAGTTCGATTACCTAGTTGGAGCTGCGCTGGAAGGCTTTGAGACCAGTCTGCACCTGTCTAACGATTCGTCTATCGCAGTGTTTGAAGGCGATGAATACCTTGCATCTACTATAGATAAAAGACCTAAGTTCCTTTTGTATAAGCCCCAAATAGCCCTGATATCTGGCATTGCGTGGGACCATGTGAATGTGTTCCCTACTTACCAAAGCTACCTGGTACAATTCGAAAACTTTATAAAACAGATGCCTTCAGGAGGATCGCTTGTATACTGTAATACAGATGAAGAACTCAATAAACTGGCCACTTTTATCCCCAAAGGAGTAAAGGCTATTCCTTATGGATTGCCCGATTACACTGTCGAAGAAGGCATCACATATTTGAAAGAACTAGGTGGCAACGTACAGTTAGAGATCTTCGGAAAACACAACCTTACTAACCTTAACGGAGCTAGAGAAATATGCAAACTGATCGGTCTTACAGATAAGGAATTTAATGAAGCCATATCTTCCTTTAAAGGTGCTGCTCGCAGGTTACAAACTCTTGTGCGAAAACCCAAGTGCAGCATCTACTGGGATTTTGCCCATTCACCATCCAAGTTAAAAGCAACGATAGATGCGGTAAAAGAGCAGTTTCCGAAACGCAAGTTGGTTGCCTGCATGGAGCTTCATACCTTTAGTAGTCTTACCAAAGAGTTCCTTACAGAATACAAAGGAACCATGGACAAAGCAGATGTAAAGAACGTTTACTTTAACCCTCATACGCTAGAGCACAAAAAGCTCCCAAGTCTTAATCCCCAAGAAGTAAAAGCCTTTTTCGGAGGTAATGTTGAGGTCTACACCGATTCCCAAAAGATGATAGCTTCTTTAAAAGCTATGCAATGGAATGATACCAACCTGCTCTTAATGAGTTCGGGTAACTTCGACGGAGTTAACGTTAAAGAACTGGCCGGAGAACTTAGTAAATAAGCTTATACTGTTTCCGGTCTTGGCATAAGTACCTTGCGCGATAGCCTGTATTTACCTGTTTTAGGATCTACAGCTATCAACTTCACTTGTACTTTATCACCTTCTTTAATTACACCCGCAAGGCTGTCTAAGCGCTTCCAGTCAATTTCAGAGATGTGCAGAAGACCTTCTTTACCCGGCATGAATTCTACAAATGCGCCGAATTCAACTACAGATTTTACTTTGCCTTCGTACACTTCGCCTACTTCAGGTAGAGTGGTAATGCCCTTAACACGTGCAATAGCAGCATCAATTGCGCTCTTGTCAGACGCAGAAATATCAATATGGCCCTTGCCGTCAATTTCTTCTATAACAATGGTAGCGCCGGTATCAGCTTGTATGCCTTGTATAACCTTACCACCGGGACCTATAACAGCGCCGATCATTTCTTTAGGAATGATAAGTTGTATGATACGAGGAGCATGAGGTTTGTAATCTGCTGCAGGCTTATCCAATGTCTTAGCCATTTCGCCAAGGATATGCAACCTGCCCTTGCGAGCTTGTTCCAATGCTTCTGCTAATACTGCATAAGAAAGACCATCTACCTTTATATCCATTTGGCAGGCAGTGATACCTTCCTTGGTTCCTGTTACTTTAAAGTCCATATCACCCAGGTGATCTTCGTCGCCGAGGATATCCGATAGAACTGCGTACTTCTTTGTCTTAGGATCACTTATCAATCCCATAGCAATACCTGCAACAGGCTTGGTAATTTGTACACCTGCATCCATAAGGGCAAGGCATCCTGCGCAAACAGTAGCCATAGATGAAGAACCGTTAGATTCTAAAATATCTGATACTATACGTATGGTATACGGGTTGTTCTCCTTAGGAAGAACAGGCTTAAGAGCTCTTAAAGCCAAGTTACCGTGACCAATTTCTCTGCGGCCTGTGCCGCGCATCATCTTAACCTCTCCGGTTGAAAAAGGAGGAAAATTATAATGCAATAAAAAGTTGTTGCTGCCTTCAAACACAGCGCCATCTATCATTTGGGTATCAAGTTTGCCACCCAATGTAACAGTGGTTAACGATTGTGTTTCTCCGCGGGTAAATACGGCAGAACCGTGTGCACCCGGTAGGTAATTCACTTCTGACCATATAGGACGGATCTCATCTGTTTTACGACCATCCAAACGAATACGTTTTTCAAGTACATAATCACGTACTGCTTCTTTTTCCAGTTCGAAAAAGTAGCGCTTTATCATACCTTTCTTCGCGTCCTTATCCTCATCCGTAAGGGTAGCAAGGAATTCCTCTCTAACCGCTTCAAACATTTCTCCGCGTTTGTGCTTGTCAGCAGTAGCTCCTCCGGCAATCTTATAAAACTTGTCGTAACATATTTTACGCAGGTTAGCCTTAAGGGTCTCGTCGTTGGTTTCGTGTGAGTATTCTCTCTTTTTGGTTTTGCCTACCAAAGCAGACAGATCCAATTGAGCCTTGCACAAGGTCTTAATAACATCGTGAGCAGCCTTTAAAGCTTCGGTCATTTCGGCTTCGCTGCATTCGTGCAATTCGCCTTCCACCATGTTGATATCGTGGGCAGTACCTGCAACCATAATATCAAGGGTAGCCTTTTTCATTTCTTCAGCCGATGGGTTGATAACGATCTTGCCATCTATCTTAGCCACTCTCACTTCTGCAATAGGTCCGTTGAATGGAATATCCGAAACTGCAAGTGCAGCAGATGCTGCCAATCCTGCCAGTGAATCGGGCATAACGTTCTTGTCGTATGATATAAGATAAACCAACACCTGTGTATCAGCATGGTAATCGTCGGGGAACAAAGGACGAAGAGCTCTGTCTATCAAACGTGAAATAAGAATTTCGTATTCGGAAGGTCTTGCTTCTCTTTTAAAGAATCCACCTGGGAAACGGCCTGCAGATGCATATTTTTCCTGGTAATCCACTGAAAGAGGCATGTAATCTGTTCCTTCTTTGGCGTCTTTGCTAGATACTGCTGTTGCAAGCAACATGGTATCTCCGCAACGTACTACTACCGATCCATCGGCTTGTTTTGCCAGCTTACCTGTTTCTATAGTAATGGTACGATTTCCGTCGCCTGGCAATGCTATTTTAATGTCTTTTATATTCATAATATTAAATTAAATGTAAAATGCCAAAAAGGCATCCCCTTTTGAGAATGCCTTATGGTTATAGGTTTCGCAGACTATCTGCGGATATCTAGTTTCTTGATAATGGCCCTGTACCTTTCAATTTCTGTCTTCTTTAGGTACTCGAGTAGCCTTTTTCTTTTACCTACCAGGTTTACAAGCGAGCGCTTGGTCACCATGTCCTTAGGACTTTCTTGCAGGTGCTTGGTAAGGTGGTTGATGCGAAGGGTAAATACAGCTATCTGTCCTTCAGATATGCCTGTATTGGTTTCTTTTCCTCCGTGTTCTTTAAAGATCTTCTTTTTAATTTCCGATGTTAGATACATGTCAGCTTGTTGCTTTGAGTTGTTATTTTTATTTTATAAGGGTGCAAATGTAGTAAAAAACTAATTCCGAATGATAAAAAGGCATACAGAATACAGAAGTCAGAAGTCGAAATAAGGCAAACCCATCACCCTGAACTTGTTTCAGGGGTCCATCCTACTTGCCCATAACCCCCTAAAGGGGCTTCAAAAATTAACAATAGAATTAACAACAAATTGGCTTCTGAATCCCCTTATCAGCAAGGTTTCTATTGTTAAATACAGTGATTTACAATGACAGGCATCAATTTACTCATAATCAATAACTTACAATATTAGTGCAATGGAGAGCAAAATTTCCCCAATAATTAACTGGCAATTATTATATAAACTAAGATTTTTGGCAAGAAATTATTTAGAAGGAATTGCAATTCCTTCTCTTATACCTATTTCGGGGAATGGATATAGATAACTGAGATGAACCGTACCTGTTGTTCCATAGGGCATGCCTGGACCATAGGATAGATTTGGTGGTGCGGTATACGTGTCATTGCTAACTGATTCAATGATATTCTGGTCTACATTCCTTTGCCTTAGGCCAATACCGTATATTAAGTCAATCAATACCACTTTACCTAAATAAATTTCCTGACCATGAAAAAAATCAATATCTAACACCCTCGTTTTTGCATTAGCTAATGTCCAATGATATCCCGGAGCACCTTGATCGTCATATTGATCAACAAACCACTGGGTACCATACTGCATATACTTTAAATCGAATTGTATACTCCAGTAGCCTTTGATGGTAATTCCTGTGAACGTATGTCCGCTATTAGGATACCACTTGAAATATGCCCTACCAGCATATCCGGTATAAATAGTACCAGGCCAATTCTCTTGTACAGCCGATAATTCATTTAGCGCCAATTTCTGATTAGGGTATATAACAGAAAAAATCCCTCCCACGCTAAAGTTGTTGTTGATTTGGTACTCTATACCTATGTTTTTTTCATCCCAAAAGTCAAGTGCCAGATCGGTAGAAATGGAAAATATTTTTTGACCATAAGTACTCGAAAATAAAACAAACAGGGCGGAGAAGGATAAGAAATACTTTTTCACGTGGTAGTCAATTTAATGGGGTATTCTTTTACAAATATAGTAAACGAAAGTAGTAAAGTAATATTGTATTGGTGGGCTGAGGTGTTAACAAGGGGGATGCGATGCTGAAACAAGTTCAGTATGACTTTGTGACCTCTGCGTGAGTGTTTTCTTTGCGTCCTCTGCGGTTAAATGTATTTAAGTCCCTCTAGTGGTTTGGAGCAGGTCTCCCTGTCGGCTGGTAACAATTAATTAACATTGTTTAAGAGCTAAAATAGGGGCGATGCCTCAATATTATATACCTTTGCTCCATGAAAAGGTTTAGCAGAGTAGTATTCTTTTCTTCCCTCTTTATTTTTTTGTTCGCGGGCTATTCTTCTGTTGTAGCTGCTCACAAAATAAGTAACACAGTTGCTGTAAGCCAAAGCCATTCCACGGTAGATTTTTATTCTACTGGTCATACACAAAACGCACATGTATCTATTCGCCACCGCAGTGCATTGCAAAACAGGGACATTGTAATTAATTGTCCTGATAAGGCCATGCATTCTTGTGCAAAGATTATTGAATGTGCACCTAGCTATTATGCTAAATGGCGTACCTATTTTTCTGCCAAGGCAAAAAATCTGCCCCAAGCGGTCTTTCTTCCTTCTCTAGCCTTAAGGGCTCCTCCCGTTTCTTGCTAAACGCAGGTGAGTAGTACATATTCTTTTATACCGGGTTTAAGTATTGCTTAAAAGCTTTTGGCTTTTTGCGTTGCGGTTTCTCCTATAGCCGCATTCTTGTATCTATCAATAAAATAAAAGAATTCTTATGGTTGATTTTGCGTTTAAAAATAAGCATTTTATAATAGTTATAGCCCTGCTGGTTGCAATTTTGGGTGGTGTATCAGTTACCCGGCTTCCGGTAGACATATTGCCTGTATTCAAATCTCCGGCCATAGAAATACTCACTACTTATAATGGTATGCCTCCAGAAATGGTAGAGAAGGATATTTCTACACGACTTGAAAGATTTACCAGCCAGGCCGATGGAATTAAAACACAGGAGTCTAAGAGTATTACCGGGGTAAGTGTTATTAAAGATTACTTCCAGGCCGATGCAAGTCCTGATGGTGCATTAGCGGGTGTGTCATCACTTGTAATGAGTGATATGAGTCACCTTCCTCCGGGTACACAGCCTCCTATTGTAATTCCATTTGATCCCACAGGTTCTTTCCCTCTTGCCTTGCTAACTGTTAGCAGTGATTCACTGGACGAGCAGCAGACCTTCGATATATCACAGTACACCATACGTAGTTTGTTGCAAACAGCCAAAGGCATTGTTGCACCAGCTGTATATGGGGGTAAGATAAGGCACATATTTATGTATGTGTATCCTGATAAGTTGCAAGCCTATGATTTATCTCAGACGGATGTGATGAATGCTGTGGATAAGAACAATGTGATGATTCCCACGGGCGATATCAATATAGGTTCGCTGAATTACGCGGTAGCAGCCAATGCCATGTTCAACACAGTAGATGAGTTCAATAACATTGTGATAAAGATGGATGACAAAGGTCAGCCTGTTTATCTAAAGGACGTAGGCTATGCCAAAGATGCCAGCGAAATACAAGAGAACATAGTAAGGGTGAATGGAAAGAACCAGGTATATATTCCGCTATACAGGCGCAATGGCTCAAACATTATTGATGCAGTAAATGCGGTAAGAGATAAGTTGGCCACCATACAAGCGCAAATACCATCCTCAGTAAAGCTTAATGTAATATTCGACCAGTCGGTTTATGTAAAACATTCCATAAGCGGTTTGATGCGTGAAGGACTCACAGGTATTGGTTTATTGTGCTTGGTATTGCTTTTCTTCCTCGGTAATTTCCGCTCTGCTTTAATTGTAGCTATCAGTATTCCGCTTGCTATTATGACGGTATTCATTGGCCTAAGTTTTACGGGTAATACTATCAATAGTATGACGTTGGGAGGTATGGCACTGGCTATAGGCCTGCTGGTAGATACTGCCATTGTGGTGCTGGAGAATATAGATAAGCACTTGCACCAGGGGCAGGTACCCGAACACGCCGCATTGATAGGAACCAAGGAAGTTACTATGCCGGTAATTATTACCGCCCTCACCATTATGATCGTTTTCTTTCCTATTATATTCCTTACGGGCATTGCACGCTTTTTATTCCCTCCGCTGGCTATTGCAGTGTGCTTTGCCATGCTTGGTTCTCTTTTCTTTTCCTTAACCCTTGTTCCTATCATGACGGCATCTATGCTGAAAAATCCGGTGAAAGGAGTAGGGCACAAAGGCTTACTAGGCAAGTTCCAGGACTTCCTTAACTGGCTAACGCGTAGATACGAACTGTTATTAGATAAGGCCCTGAGTTATGGCAAATGGATAATTGGTGGAGTGGTGCTGTTGTTCTTAGTTGCTATCCTCATGGTAAAAGGAATAGGAACTGAGTTTTTTCCGCAAATGGACGTGGGACAGTTTACCATTTATGTCCGCCTCGATCCAGGCACACGCATAGAAGTCACCCGTGATAGAATAGCCGCTATTGAGCAGGATATTAAAAAGGAAATAGGAAAGGAATTGAATTCTACCGTATCGAACATTGGTGTTATGCCCAACATTGATGCTGCATATACTCCTAACTCCGGAACACAGGATGCATTCATCAACGTGCAGCTTAAAGAGGAACACGAAACACCGACCAAGGATTATGTGGCAAGGTTGCGTACCAGGCTTAACAATGATTTCCCGGGAATAGATGTTGCATTTGATATGAGCGGTATAGTTGGCTCCGCCCTTAACAATGGGGTTCCTTCGCCTATCGACATACAAATAACGGGAAGCAATTTCGCCAAACTAAATGACATTGCAGAACGTGTGAGAGAGGTTGCAAGGAATGTGGAAGGTGCACGTGATGTGAGAATTGACGAACGCATCAACCATCCGGAAATACGCTTGCATATTGACAGAGTCCGGGCATCCTTTTTGGGACTAACAGCCGACGAGATCATTAAAAATTTAGAAGGTGCACTTAATTCTACTTCTACATTTAACAGCCACATGTTTTGGGTGGATGAAAAAACAGGTAACGATTATTTCGTTGGAGTTACTTACCCCCAATACCAGCTGGATGACCCTCAGGCAATAGGAAACGTTGCTATCAGCAGCGATAAAAAAACCAAGAAGGATATATTGCTGAAGGATGTTGCCGATATTTCACTAAGCTCTCAGCCTATAGAAATAAAACACGTGGATGTGCAAAGAACCTTCGATGTATATGCCAACGTGCAGGGCAGAGATATTGGCTCGGTTGCCAGCGATATAGAAAAAGCAATTGTTCCTATTAAAGGCTCACTGAAAAAGGGTTATACTATTGCACTTAAAGGAGAAGTAAAAAGCATGAACGAAGCTTTCAGCAGCCTTGGCTTTGGTTTGATACTGGCTATAGCTTTAGTGTACCTCATTATCGTTCCATTATTGAGGTCGTTCAGACTTCCACTTATTATAATTATGGTTGTGCCATTGGGGTTGATCGGTGTAATATTCATGCTGTTCTTCAGCCACACATTTTTGAATATACAGTCATTCATGGGTGTGATCATGATGGTGGGTATAACAGTGTCGTATAGTACTTTGTTAGTAGATAAAATGTATGCTAACCTGCATAAGGAAGAGAACAAGCCTAGCCTCATGGAAGAAATAATAGAAGAACACAAAGAGCCTTTGAGAGAGGCTGTGAGATTGGGCGCTGTCAATCGTTTTCGTCCTATTTTGATGAGCGCCACGGTGGCCATATTTTCACTGGCTCCTATGGGCTTTGGTCACGAAATTGGTGGAGAGGCAAACATCCCGCTTGCACGAGCTATTATAGGTGGTGTGATGGCTGCATTGGTACTGAGTCTATTTGTTGTGCCCATCATTTTCTACTTGTTCAATAAAAAGAAGCACGAAAAAAGGCCACTTCCTGAACCACCTGTCAATACATCTAATTCTTAAAAATAATTTCTATGAAAGCGAATATTAAATTTCAAATAAGCTGGATGTGCGTATGCATAATTGCACTCTCAGCATGTCATTCAAAGGATGAGGGCAAAGCACAGAATGCTTCGAGTATTCCTATGGTAACGGTGAGTGAAGCCTCTATTAAGTCCTTCCAGGGTAATATAACTGTATCGGGTATAGCCACGGCCAACCAGGAAGTGATGGTGTACGCTATGTGCAACGGTTATGTAAGATCGTGGAGCCATGATATTGGCGAATCGGTAAAAAAGGGTGAAACACTTGCCATACTTGATAACCCCGAGTTGAAGCAAGAACAGATAAAGGCCAAAGCCGAACTGGATGGTACCAAATCTATTTACGACAGGCTGCAAAGCGTTTACAAAAAAACACCTGAGCTTGTTCCTATGGAACAGGTAGATGAGTCTAAAGCAAAATATGAAAGTGCACAAGCACAATTAGAAGCTGTAAATTCCCAGATAGAATACTTGAATGTGACGTCTCCGTTCGATGGCGTTGTTACAAACCGGTACGTGGATATAGGAGCGGTTGTGCAGGATGGGCTTAGCAGACCCGGTATAGAGCCTCTGTTCAAAGTGCAGGATGTGTCTACTATTCGAGTAAATGTTAATATACCAGAAGTAAACGCGCCTTATATTTCAAAAGGTACTCCTGTAAAAGTAGTTTTCCCCGATCTGCCTAACAATGATTTTACGGGTAAGGTATCACGTATTTCTTACGGCTTAAGCGAAGATACAAAGACGATGTTGGTACAAATTGATATTGATAACAAAAGTGGGAAGATACACCCAGGTATGTATGCCAAGATCAACTTCCAGGTTTCATCACAGGTAAATACTCTTTCTATTCCTAACCAGGCTATCTCTGTTTACGAAGAAGAAGTTTCTGTTTACAAGGCTGTTCCGGTTGATTCAACTGGTGGTAATCTAAACTGGAGCGCAGGAGTAAAGTGTCGTTTGCAGAAGCTGAAAATAAAAATTGGCATACAAGAAACTGACAGATCTGAAATACCAAATTCAGATTTAAAGGAGGGTGATAAGGTGGTTGTTTCCGGCAAGAACCAATGTTCACCGGGAGCTATAGTAATTGCCAAAGAATAAATATATCTAACAATATTCTATATGAAAACACTTCGCAGTATTGGGCTCTTATTGCTTGTATATACAACTGCTTATGCAGGTGGAGGCAACCCAAACGATAAGCTAATGCCCATAAACCTGCCTACAGTTTTAAAACTTGCAGGGGCTAATAACCTTACCATTAAACAGTATGGTCTGTTATATCATTTAAGCCAGTCAGAGATTGATAAGGCGGATGAGTGGTATTTACCAACCATTTATCTTGGCCCTGAGCTACATTATTTGAATGGAGCCGTGATGAATACCAACGGAACTATACTTACGGACATCACCCAAAAAGAATTATGGCTTGGAGGCGGAGTAGGGGCTGTGTGGGATTTCAGTGATGGTATTTACAATGTTATGGCTAAAAAACAACAAAGCCTGGCAATGCAGGAAGAGGGACAGGCCCAACGCAATAATGTTATCCTTAAAGCAATTAGCACTTATTACGATCTCCTTACTGCCCAGTTTAAATATAATCAGTTGCAAAGTTTACTGACCCAGGCTGATACCATATCCCAGCAAATAAAGGTACAAGTAGATGCCGGTATAAGGTATCAATCGGAATATCTTTTGGCACAAAGCAGTTATAGCCATATAAAAATAGAACTGTCAAATGCCAGGGTTGATATGTTGCAGCAATCGAACATACTACTTAGTGTTCTGAATATAGACACCAATGCATTATTGGTGAGCTTAGATACTAGTGTGGCACCCTTGGACTTAATGAAGAACATTACAGACACCAGCATGTCTGCTTATGGCGAGTATGTGAAAAACAGGCCGGAATATAAAAGCATGGAAGCTGAATTGAATGCGATACAGGATGAAAAGAAAACCACCACTGTTGGATTATTAATGCCAAAACTTTATTTAGGCAGCACTCCTGATGGTGTATTGGGTGCATTCGGTTCTCCATATAATAGTACCTATCGGGTAGATGGAGAACTTCTTTGGAGCATTCCGCTGGGCAGGTTAATATATAAGGGAGATCTGAAGATATATAACGACAATATCAATATTGAGCAAAACAATATAGCCCAGTTGACCAACCAGGTACGTTTGGATGTAAAAAACGCAAGGGAGCAAATAGTACTTGCCCTCGAACAAACTAAAATTGCCAATACAGGTTTACAAGCTTCTAAAAATGCCTTAACCCAAAGTGTTGAAAGAGAGGCATTAGGTACCGTACGTCCTTTTGAGGTATTTCAATCGGAACAGTTTTATGTTCAGGCCGAACTTGATTATCTGAAGTCAATAAGTGATTACAATAAGGCCCAGTATGCTTTGTATGTTGCAACCGGGAATAACCTGTAATTATTTTTGAATAATTATTTTCTTGTTTACCACTTTGTCAGTGCCAATAATCTGAGCAAAATATATTCCGGCAGAATAAGAAGACATATTCAACTCTATACTTCTGTTTGAATCTTCAGTAGCTAAATTCACATCGAGTATTTTATTCCCAAGCTCATGGTAAATAGTTATTGATTTGTATCCCCTACCATTTAAGGCTATTGTGAAATGCCCATTATTAGGTATAGGATAAACGTCAATATCCGAAGTGGGATTGTTATAGTGGTTGAGCCCGGTTTCTGTAATTGTATAACAAGATGAAGTGTCTATGCAGCCAGTTTGTGTAATGGCTACGGCATAGCTTCCATTGCCGGCAGGTATTAAAACCTGATTGTTTGCTCCGGCAATAGTTGCAAAACTATTTTCGCAGTTTAGCCATTGGTAAATTGCTCCATTTGCAATTGCTTTTAAGGTGTCTCCATTTTGAGCAACTGAGGTATCCGCATTGTTGATTGTGAGATTAAGTGTGATCATAGAATCGCATCCCATCGCATTATTAAGGTGTTGGGTGAATGTGCCACTGTTATTATAAGTAGTAGAATTAAGCGTGTATTTACCACATGCCGTTTCTGTAATATTTGATGTTGTTGAATCAAGAATTGTCAGATTCAAAGTGATTAAAGAATCACATCCCTTTATGTTGTAAAGGTGTTGCGTAAATATGCCACTGTTGTTATAGGTGGTAGAATTAAGAATGTATTTATTGCAGGCAGTTTCTGTAATATTTGAAGATGAAGTATCGAGAATAGTTAGATTCAAAGTGATTAAAGAATCACAGCCCTGTGCGTTGTTAAGGTGCTGGGTGAACGTTCCGGTGTTGTTGTAGGTGGTAGAATTAAGAGTGTATCTATTACATGCACTTGTTGTGATAGAAGATACTGATGAATCGTGAATAACCACAATTGTTGTTCCCGCCGCACCTGTGCAACCTGCAACCGTTTCGGTTAAGGAATAGGTGCCTGCATCTGTAAGTGGTGCATTTGTGATATTCGGATTGCGGAGAGAGGACGTAAATGTATTTGGCCCCGTCCAGTTATAAGTAGCTCCTGCCAGCGCCGATGTTATAAGGCTCAAGGTAGAGCCTGAACATAGTGGACTGTTGCTGGTTGGGTTTGGCGCGGCAGGAGTTAAGTTTACATTAACAGTATTTGTACCTGCACTTCCCGTACAACCTGCTACAGTTAGTGTCAAAGAATAAGTTCCGGCAGCGGCAGTGGTTACATTAGCTATTGTAGGGTTTTGTAATGAGGATGAAAAGCTATTTGGTCCTGTCCAGTTATAGGTTGTATTGCTTAATGCGGCGGTCATTAAATTTAAAGTAGAGCCTGAACAAACTGGAGTATTACTTGTTGGGGTAGGAGCAGGGGGAGTTGTGTTTACCACAATCCTGATTGTTCCTGCATTGCTTGTGACCCCACCCGATGTTGCAGTAACTGAATAAATGCCTGTGTCGGCTAAAACTGCATTGCTTATGGTTGGAGTTCTGGAGGAAGAAACAAAACCATTAGGTCCTGTCCAACTATATGTGGCACCCAATACACTGCTTGCTGAAAGAGTAATGGGGTTTCCCGAACAAACAGGGCTATTGCTGCTGACTGTTGGCGGAAGTAGATAAGACACCGTGATTTCTATATTGTCAACTTCGGCGGTGGGTGCTTGAACACTATCGTGGTTCTTTACAGAAAAGTATACACCGAAAGAGGGTGAATTAATATCTGCTGGTGTCCAGGTGCTTCCCCACAAATCAGAATTGCTGCCATAATTGGTATAGCTTGGAGAACCCACAGAAGGCCACAAAGAGGCAGATGCATGATTGGTTCCCAAAGGTATGTGTCCGGTTTTGGTAAGCTGCACAACAAGGTCAGAAACACAATTTCCAATGGTTGTATTTCTAAGCGCCTTAACCGTTATTCCTTGTATAACTGCATTGGCAGGAACATTCAAATTGAAGCCTGTTGTTATCAGGTTACCCGAATAGCAACTTCCATTATCGCATGAATGTGTATTGGTTAAGGCAGCAGTAGCATATTGGTTATCTGCTCCCATAGCCTTGGCTGGATTTACCCAACTTGTGCCCGGAGCAGTAAGTAATTGTTTATAGGCTGGTCCGTATAAGTGGTTTGCATTGCCTGGGTCAAGGGCTATTTGCCAATCTTGCACATACAGTTCAAGGTAAATGGGGCCGCTACCTGTTTTTGCTACCGATAAAGCAAAGGGGATTAGGTTGGTAAGAGCCCCGGTTTGGCTGGCATTTGAAGGGTCGCTCTGCAAATAGGTTTGTAATTCATGTGGAGTAGAAGGATAGGCGGCGAACATATTGGCATAATCGGATGTTGTCTCCAGGCCGTGGTTATAGTTTGAGATATCTGATTTTTCCCAGCCATTGCATCCAATAGCATATGAGTGACTTGCTGCTGCTGCCGCTTCTCCCTGTGGTAAGTCGATACGTGTTGTGCTTGGCTGCCCGGGCTGGTCCAGTGAACAAGAAATGTTCATAGTTGGATTTTGTGTAGCCAGGAAGCTGTCCATTCTATTCACATAAGAAATCCATAAGTTGTCCGTATAGCCTGGTAACTGTGATATGCAATGCGGAAAAGCTTCTCCACCTGTGGATATGCCAAATCGAATGTATCCTATGTCAGGATCATTAGCATAATGCGCTATCACATGGGCCATAAAATTTTCCTCTGCAATATAAAACTGGGGCTGATATACCACTGGATATCCTGCTGCAGAATCATCAGGGCAATGTAAAACTGTAAGTGGATGGGCTTGCCCAACTGATGTTGCCCAGGCTTGTGTAAACACATATGCCGGAGTATATAAATTGGTGTCTAAATATGGAAATGCAACAGAAATAAAAACGAGGTTTATTTTTTTGTTAGCAGCACGAAAATGCAATAACTGGCTATCGAGTGTTGAGAAGGTGTAAACACCCTGTGTTCTTTCTATGCTGGCCCAGCTGACCTGTGGGTTAACTCCATTAAGCAAAGGACTATTAAGCACATAGGTATTAAAGCTATTCCATCCTGCGGAAGCGGAGGTCATAGGCGGGCCAATGGCATTGAACTGGCATGTGGTATCTGCGGCCGCAATGGCAGTTGTAGGATTATTGGGGCCAACAGTTTGCGAAGAAGTTTTTAAGATGAAACAAAGAAGGGGTAGGAGCAGGGCTGTTTTCTTAAATTTCGTATTGGATAATATCATAAAAGTAATTCGCATAAAGTGTTACCATCACAAAGATGAGTACACTAAGAACTATTACCTAAAAAGTGAAGGGTGGAAAGTGGGGTGTAATTATTTATCTACCTGATAATCAAATAGAATTTGCTATATCAGCAAGGCTATCTTTTTCTGATAATCCAAGTTTTTTTCTGAGCCTGTGACGCAATGATTTTATGGTATTATAAGATACACCTAAAGTTCTTCCCATTTGTTTGGCATCAAGTTGTAACTTGGTTAGGCACATGTATCTTATTTCTGCCTGAGTAAGGTCGGGTAGTTTTTCTTTTAGCCTGATAAAAAATCCCTTGTATGCTTGTTCAAAAAGCTTCTTAAATTGATTCCAGTCATCTTCGGTCAGGATGGTAGTGTTATTAAGATCTTCCAGATTTTCGACCCTGTCTTCTTCAATTTCTTTTGCATTTATTTTCTTAATGTTTTCAAGATCAGTTTGAGATTGCTCCAATAGTTTATTCTTCTCCATCAGGCTCTTTACATATTCATCCAGCATTGCCCTTGCCTTTGCTAACTCATCCGTTACTTTTTCTTTTTCATATAATAAAACTGTGGTTTCTTTGTCAAAGGTTAGTTTGTCCTGCTTGCGCTTTCTTTGTTGCCCGCGTATTAATACGATGCTTCCGATAGCTATAATCATTAGTAACACAATTAAGCTATAAGTAATAGCGCGCTTTTTGCTTATTTCGGCAACTTGGGTATTATTTGTTTTTGCTTGCGCTGATTTGACTGAATCCATTACTTTTTGAAACTCATTGTTTAATTCTATCTGGGTGATCTTCTTGGTACTTTCCTGGTTGATGAGGCTATCTCGATAAGAGATGTATAGTTTGTAGTCTTGGTAAGATGTTTTGTCATTCCCCGCAGCACTATCCAAAGCGGATAGTTTGGCATAGGTGTTTCTTAGGATTAACTTATCACCGCCTTCTTTTGAGATGATTAGGCTAGAATCAAATAATATCCTCGCGATCTTATATTTCTTAAGCTTGGTATACAGCTCACCTAAATTTGAATACACATCGGCTACCAACTTATTATCTCCTATTTCCTGACCCATTTTAAGCGCCATAACGTTGTATTCCAGTGCTTTAGGATAATTGCCCTGTATTTCATAAACGTTTGCTATATTATCATAGTTGCCTGCAGCGCCGTCTTTATATCCAATATCCTTGGCTATGCTTAATGACTTTAAATAAGATTCCAGTGCGAGCGCATAATTTCCCATGGCATAATACGCATTCCCCATATTATTTAAATTATCGGCAATGGCATATTTGTTTTTATTCAGGGGAATCGCTTTAATAAAGTATTCCAGTGCTTTAGAATAATTGCCTTGTTCATTGTATACAATACCAATATTAGAATAACAAAGTCCTGTATAGTTTTCACTTTTGAGCTCTTGTGCAATTGAGAGTGCTTTAAAATCGTATTCAAGAGCTTTAGCATAGTTGCTTGTGCCCCAATAGATAAGGCCTATATCCCCGTATCCGGTAGCTATATCTTTTTTATCATCAATCTGCTGACTTATACTAAGTGAACTGTATTGATATTCCAGCGCTTTTTTATACAATCTCTTGCGGTAATAAATTACTCCGATGTTTCTTAGGGCAGTTTCGTTTCCCTTTTTGTAATCAATTTTTGCAGATAGGGATTCAGCTTCCTGGCCGTAAACTAAAGAACTATCATATTCCCCAAGTGTCTCAAGCTTATCGCTCAAATCATTCAGAACATTTACTTTACTTGAATCATTGTCAAGAGATTTCAAAATATTTTTCAGAGAGTCGGTTACCTGGTCAGGCTTTGATAAAGTGTTTTTATGAAATTCTGGACCTTTTTTTACCGCCAGTTTTGTTGTGAAAGTGTCCACAACTTTGGTGGGAATTCCAGTTTGGCTATGAGTTCTGAAGGATAAGTTTACGAGTAGCAGTATGCCGAGAAAGTCGCTAAAGAAAGTTTTATTAAAGTTCACGCGATTGTTATAAATTTCTCAGTCCTTTATCAAACAAATGTAATAATAACGTACTTAAATGAAATTACTATATTTAAAGTTCTGATTTTAAAGTTGAAGGGAAAAGTACCTTTATTCAAGGCATTTATGACTAAAAGAAACTATAATTTATTAGTGTTCTAATGAAAAAGACGGATGAACTTACCAAGCTGATAGCATCCTTATCTAAAAGTGAGAAGAGATATATTTCACTTGCCATTAAGCAACAAAAATCATCTAAAGCACATCACCAGCTTTTTCAGGCTCTAGAAAGGAATGGTGATGCCCTGGGTGGTTACGATAAGATACCTGTCAACCATTTGCCGGTTGTAAAAAACTATCTCTACAATTCTATTTTAAAGAATCTCCGGAATTTTCACTCGGAAAGCAACGCCCATGTTCGCATTGGTGAAACGCTTATTGATATAGATATCCTGCAACGTAAAAAACTTACCGACCAGGTGAGGAAAAGGCTTGACAAGTTGAAGAAGCTTGTGGAATCTGAAAACCTTGAACTCCAGCTGTTATATTATATGCTCGAAAGGCACCTGGCTGGTTTATTGTTCAATGATACCAGCGAAAATAATTTATCACAAGTTCATAAAAAGCAAAGAGAACTGATAAAACAAATCGATAATCTTTATGAATACAATGAACTCAATGATAGGTTAAGATATTTTCTGGAAAAGAAGGGAGAAATAAGGAGTAAGGCGGATGAAAAATTTATAAGGGATATGATCGCGGAGTCCCTCTTCACAAATGTTAAAAAGGCCCTGTCTCGCAAGGCAAAAATCAATTATCATGCCACCTTGGGTATGTGTTATTATTTGCTGGCTGATTATAAAAACGCTTTGTTGCAGCTGGATGAGGAGGCAGAGATATATGCGCCCAATATGGATACTAACGAACGTGATCTTTTCTTTTATACGATCATTTTGAATAATAAGGCGGGCATATTGTGGGGCTTAAAGAAATATACAGAGGCATTTAATACTGTAAAAAAGATAAGTCCGCAAATTATTTTAAAAAGTTCTAAACTTAAATTATCAGCACTTTCTTTCCTGAAAATAGAGTTAATGTTTTATGAGAAACTGTTTTTTTTCTACACAGATGCTGCAAATTATGAGCATTGTATTAAGCTGATACCTGTAATTGAGGAAAAAATAAAGGGGTACGATAAAAGGCCTCCGCAAATATATGTGCATCCTCTTAACTATAGTTTTGCATACGTTAATTTTGCGGCTGGTAACTATAAACAAACTCTGCGCTACCTGGAAAGGATATTCAGTTACAGTAAAGAAGACCTTGAAATGCGCCAGGATATTTATTGCTTTGCTAAAATACTATATGTGTTGGTGCATTATGAGCTGGGAACGGAAGATCTGCCGAACTATTTGATACGATCTACTCACCGGTTTTTGTCTGGCAAGGAAAGAATTTATAAAGTGGAGGAAACCATACTTGCTTTTATAAAGAACAAGCTTCTTAAGTATCCATCAGCAAAACTGCTGTCAGATGATTTAAGGATATTAAAAGAAAAGCTTGAGTTAATAACACTTGATCCCAAAGAGAAAAAAGCTTTCCAGTATTTCGATTTTATTGCCTGGGTTGATAGTAAAATGACAGGCAAGCCGTTTATTGATCTGCTGAAAAAGAAACGATACCACCCTCTCCCATTCATCGATTGAAATAAATAGCAGCTCTCCTAAGCCGATTTTACCCATCTATTCCTATCGCGTAATTGACCATTTTCGCAGGGTCAATAAGGTTATAATTCTAGCGTATATCTAAACTAATTAGTCTTACTTTTTCTTTATATCGTCTTAAATTATCTAAAATTTATAAAATGTAATATGCTTATAATCAATGACTTAATAAAATAGTTAAAAAATAGTTTAGATAAGACCAAACGCTTTTTATCTAAACACCGTGTACGTGGTTGAATCAGTTTAAATAATAAACCAATTAATTCAAATTAAAATCATGAAAAAAAATCGAACAAAACTATTTTGCCTTTCTACTAAAAACGCCATTAAAACACTTCTTCTATTCCTTGGAATAGGATTAAGTGTTATGGCTTCTGCAAGATGCAACTTGCATGCCAACTTTACTTTTGCTATAGGGACAAATGGGCATGTGACATTCACCAATACCACTACCGGTGCGGATTCAAATGCTCTTTATACGTGGAATCCCGGTGATGGAAGCAGCAATGGCCACACTAAAAATTACAGCCATACTTATACCCGAGATACATCATTTTACGTTACCCTAACTGTACAAGACAGGGGCCCTGATTCATGCTACGGTAGTGTAACTAAAAAAGTGACCATTACTAATGTATGCAACCTTAACGCTAACTTTACTTTTGTTAAGGATAGCAATGGCCACGTGGTATTTACAAATACAACTACCGGTGCAGATTCGAATGCAATTTATACTTGGAATCCTGGTGATGGAAGTAACGATGGGCATAACAGAAATTACAGCCACACGTATGCGCATGATACAACATATTATGTTACCCTAACAGTTCAAGACAGAGGTCCTGATTCTTGCTACGGTACTATAACTAAAAAAGTAACTATAACAAATATACCTGTAAGACATCATGCACAGGAACGCCGTTTAGATACCAATGCCTGCAATGTGCATGCTAACTTTACCTATGTTTTAGGTGCAGATGGTCATGTAACCTTTACCAATACAAGTACTGGTACAAATGCAAGTTCAACCTACACATGGAATCCTGGTGATGGCAGCAGTTACGGACATACCCGGAACTATAACCACACCTATATGCATGACAATACATATAGTGTTACATTAACGGTACAGGATTCTGGTTCTGATTCTTGCAAGAGCACGATCACAAAGAGGATCACCATAAGCAATGTATGCAACCTGCACGCTAGCTTTACATTCGTTAAGGATAGCAACGGATTAGTTGTATTTACTAATACAACAACCGGAGCAGATAGCAACGCAATTTATATATGGAACCCAGGTGATGGAAGTAATGATGGGCATAACAGAAACTACAGCCATACTTATACCCATGACACCACTTTCTATGTTACGTTAACGGTGCAAAACCCTGGTCCGGATACTTGCTATAGTACTATTACCGAAAAGGTAAAGATTACAAATGCAAGACATAACAATGCAGGAAGAGAAATGGAAGAAAGCAATAACGGATCGGCACTCAGCATTCAATCCGGTTTTGCTCTAAGCCCTAATCCAAGCAGGGGTATGTTTAATATTTCACTATCTAACCTTTCTAATGTAGAGCAAACAGTAGAAATAGAAGTAGTGAATGTTATGGGCACTACCATATATAAGTCAGCGGTGACAACTGCAGGTAATTATCTAAAGGCACAGATTGGATTGCCAAATGTTCCTAACGGAATATATATTGTCAGAGCTATTACTCAAACAGGGGTTTATACAAACCGCATGGTTATTAATAAATAGAAAATTGCATATTTAAATAAGAAGGGCCCCGGGTATTCGGGGCCCTTCTTATTTTATAATGTTAAGTATAATGGATATATAAAGCATTTTTTAAAATTTAATTTAAATATATAACTTTGAGCTCCGAATTAAAAAAATAAAAATTGTGATCAAGAGAATTACCTTGTTTCTTGGGGTTTTATGTTTCTTTTTGCAAGCAAAAGCGCAATTAAGGCCATGTACACTTATAGTTTTACCCCATGTAACAGCAAATACGGGAGAATGTACTAGCGTAGGTTCGGCAACACTTACAATTGCAGCTGGAGCATATACCTTTTCCTGGAGCACTACACCTGTACAAACTACTTTATCAGCTACCGGTCTGTCAGCAGGAACCTATACCATAACAGTTACTAATACTATTACTGGTTGTACAGGTACTGCAAGTGTTACCATCACTGCTCCACCTGCGGTTACCGCCAGTCCTATTGTTACCAATGCAGGTTGCGCTTCACCTACGGGCAGCATTAATGCAAATGCATCATCGGGTGTCCCTGCTTATACTTATTTATGGAGCCCAGGAGGTCAGTTTGTTTCTACAGCGACTGGTCTGTCAGCAGGTAGCTATACGGTAACAGTTACCGATGCTGCCGGATGTTCTGTAACGGCAAGTGCTACGGTTGGAAACAGCCCGGGCACACTTACAGTAAACACTACAAGCACAAACGCGGGATGCGTCCCGAATGGTACAGCAACAGCCAATATTACGGCGGGCTCACCACCGTATACCTATTCTTGGAACACTACGCCAATACAAACTAATGCAACAGCCACAGGATTATCAGCAGGCAGTTACACTGTAACTGTTACCGATCCGTGCGCTACTACGAGCAGCTCTGTTACCATTATTGCCACCTCTACTACACTTGCCGCAAATATTACACATACCAATGCAGGTTGCAACCCAACAGGTACTGCAACTGCTCATATTACCTCCGGTACACCTCCATACACTTATTCATGGAGCACAACGCCTATACAAACCAGTGCAACAGCTACGGGATTATCCGCAGGCAGTTATACTGTAACTATGACCGATGCATGTTCTACTACCAGTAGTTCTGTAACTATAACAGCAGCAGGTGCGCCTGTTGCCAGTGCAATGGTTAATAGCAACACAAGCTGCTCATCGCCTATGGGTAATGCAACTGCCAGCGCCACAGGAGGTGCAACACCATATACCTATTTATGGTCTCCCAGTGGAGGTAATAGCCCAACGGCATCTAACTTATCGGCAGGTAATTACACAGTAACGGTAACAGATGCGAACAATTGCTCATCCACCGCTAGTGTTAGCATAACAGCGCCTTCAAGTGTGGTGGCCAGCGCAATGATAAATAACAACGCCAGTGCTTGTGCCAATAGTGGCAATGCAACTGGCAGTGCAACGAGTGGTAGCCCTCCATATACTTATTCATGGGCTCCTAGTGGGGGAACCAATGCCACAGCGTCTAACCTGTCGGCAGGTAGCTACACAGTGACTGTAACAGATAATTCCAGTTGTTCGGATAATGCACAAATTACCATAACTGCGCCGGCGGCTTTAAGTCAAACCAATTCTTCAACAATGGCAACGTGTGGAGGATCTAATGGCACTGCCAGTGTAGTTGTAAGCGGAGGCAACACACCTTATACATATAGTTGGAGTCCATCGGGAGGAAGCAATGCTACAGCAAGCAATTTGAGTGCTGCTACGTATACTGTGCTGATACAAGATGCAGATCTATGCAGCCTTACTGCTGCAGTAATCGTGTCAAACGCACCCGGAGAAACCATTACATTTAGCAATATCACTGATCCGCTTTGTCGCGGGGCAAGCACAGGTTCAGCTATGGCTAATGTAAGCGGTGGATCAGCACCTTACACTTATAGCTGGGCCCCGTCAGGAGGAGCTAATGCTATAGCAAGCAACTTGAGCGCTGCCACCTATACGGTAACTGTTCACGATGCCAATAATTGCCCAGCCACAGCTAGTGTTACTATCACCCAGCCTGCGGCAGGAGTATCGGTAACCACGGGCGGTATTACCAACCTTGCTTGTTCTGGCGATAACGATGGAAGCGCTATAGCAACACCTGCAGGAGGTACTACACCTTATAATTATGTATGGACACCCATGGGAGGAAATTCACCTGTTGCAAGTAACTTAACAAGTGGCACCTATACCATCACTGTCACTGATGCAGGAGGATGCTCTGCATCGGCTACGGCTACTATTAATAGTACTAACCCATCTCCGGTGGTTAGTTTTATGGCTGATACCGTTAAAGGCTGTGCTCCTATGTGTACCGAATTTAAAGATCTCAGTACCATAAGCAGCGGCACTATCCAATCCTGGGCCTGGAACTTTGGTAACGGAATTACATCTGCACAGCAGGATACAGAGATATGCTTTAACAATACCGGGGCATATAACGTAGGCCTCACAGTGACCTCTAACATGGGGTGCAGCTCTACTATAGCTAAACACAATTTGATAAATGTATTTAGTTACCCTGTGGCAGCATTCACCTTTGGCCCTCAGCCAACAAATATTATGAATCCACAAATAAGCTTTGCAGATAAGAGTACAGATGCATATGGCATATCAGGGTGGTTATGGACCTTTGGAGACCTAGGCGATTCTGTAAGCAGTAACAAGAATACGACACACACATACATAGATACAGGTACTTACTGCGCCACCCTTAGGGTAACTAATACCAAGGGCTGTACAGATTCCACAACGCAATGCTTGATTATCCAGCCCCAGTTCACCTTATATATACCTTCAGGTTTTTCACCCAATGGAGATGAACTGAACGATGTGTTTAAACCTATAGGAGAAGGTATGGAAAGCTATACAATGAACATTTTTAACCGCTGGGGCAACAAAGTGTTCACTACAAGCGATATTAAGACAGGCTGGAATGGCAGGATAGGAAGTACTCCTGGTCCTCAAGATGTATATATCTATGATATAGAAGTGGTAGATAACTTTGGCAATGCTCATAGTTATATTGGCGAGGTAGCCTTGCTGCAATAAAGGGAATAATAGAAATATATCTAGTTAACTTTCTCTTAGAGTATAATAAGTTTACCATTTCCAATTAATTCTCCTGTCTGTCTTATAAGTCTGTAGAAGTAAATTCCAGCAGACGCTGAACTAATGGTGACTGCATTTTGTTTTTTGCTTGCAGAAAGGGTCTCCGTCAGAACTTGTTCTCCAAGAATATTATATACTTCAATTATAGTTGGGAATTCTATGTCTTGTTCTGTATTGAAAGTAATATTAAAAATTCCGTGGTTTGGGTTAGGATAAATGCTTACAGTTTCTACTTTGTCCTGTATATTGTCGATACCCGATAGGTTATTAATGAACTTAAAAATAACCCCATCATGGTTTGTTCCTCCCTCATTTGTCATTCCGTATAATGTATGACCCGAAATAGTTAAACTACCCAGATAAGGCCTGCTTCCGTTGGCGCCGGTGAAATTGAACAAGCGGGTATACGTTGTTCCGTTGGTGTCTATAGAAAAAACACAACCAGAATCATGTGCCCCTCCATTTTGTGTCATTCCAAATAATGTGTTGCCTGAAATACTTAAAGTACCTGCGGGAAATTTGCCGTTGGTACCTGAAAAGTTAAGTAGGTTCTTATATCCTGTTCCGTTTGTATCAATCGAAAAAATATTACCATCTCCAAATGGACCGCCAAATTCTGTCATTCCAAATAACCTGTTCCCTGAGGTTATTAAGGAGCCTTGTGGTAATGAGCAAGTGTTGCCATCAAAATCTTTTAAGTCCTTAAATCCTCCCCCGCCTGAGTCAATTGAAAATAAAGAACCATAACCGTAAACTCCCCCGCTTGAAAGCATTCCGAACAATTTGTTTCCTGAAATAGTTAGATCACCCCATGCCCATTGTCCGTTTATTCCGTTGCAATCAAACATATCTTTGAATCCGCTTCCATTGGTATCAAGAGAAAAAACACAACCCGAATCATAGAGGCCTCCCTCATTAGTTATTCCATATAATCTGCCATTCAGGTATGTAAGGGAACCAACGGGCCATTTCCCTGTACTTGCCCCTGCAAAGTCTAGTAAATTCTTGTAATTATTGCCAGTGGTATCTATAGAAAAAATACGGCCATCGTAATGGGTGCCTCCGGAATTTGTCATTCCAAATAATGTTTTTCCCACAAGTGTCAGGGATCCATAGGGAGTCGCGCCATTGGTGCTGTTAAAATCCAGCAGAACTTTATAATTATTGCCATTTGTGTCCACCGAGAAAATACAACCCGAATCGATTGCATCCCCGTTTTTCGTCATACCATAAAGCATATTACCCGAAAGAACTAACGAACTGCATGGAGATGCACCTTTGGGATAAGTGTTTCGGTCAAAATTAATAAGAGCAGTGTATTGGGCACTACAAAGAGTGCAAGCCGAGGAAAGCAATAATAAAATAAGAGTATAATAGAACTTGAATACCTTCATAGAAAAAAAATTGGTTTCGGCGAATATAAATATAAAGGGGAATGTTCTTAACTAACAGCCACAGCTGTATAAGACTTTCTTTTTTTTAACTTTAACAGAGTGCCTTCTTCCTCAATAGGGAAAGGGTATTTAAAATAGATGAATTTGCGCGATACCTTTAAAGTATTAATTAATGATTAAATAGTATTTTTGATTATGAGTTAAGTCAGGTATTTTTACACAAAGTTTAAGCAATTTTTAAAGGATAAATTAAATCAATTTACTCATCATCACAAAACAATAATATGAAAGCACAACAAACAAGTAAACAAGAATTTACCATTGAAGCAGGAATACCAATTCCAAGAGTTAGTCCGGGAAGGCATTGCAAGTATCCTTGGGCAAGTATGAAAGTAGGTGATTCAATATTTGTTGACACGGTAAATGTTTCAACTCTTGTTTGCGCTTTATCCTATGGTAAATCTCATAGTATGAAGTTTGTTAGCAGGGTGGAAAACAAAGGCAGAAGGATTTGGAGGATTGAATAAGAAATATTCAATTAAAGAAAAACGGAATTAATACGCAAAAATGAAAATGGATCCCCGAAGTGTTTTTCCGAAGTTACGTTTTAATTGTCTGCTCATATTGATGATTTTATTATGCAGTAATTCAAGTTATGGGCAAACAAATAATACGAATGTTGGAACCAATTTTTGGTTTGGGTTCTCCGGTGATAATGATTTGAGTGGCGCTACTTATGCTGTAAATATCACCTCTTTCTTTAACACTTCAGGCACTATCTCTGTTCCCGGTTCTTCCTTTTCGGCTCCTTTTACAGTAACTCCCAGCGCTATAACACGTATTGTGTTACCCACTACCGATGTATTGTTTGATGGCGAAGGCATAAAAAACAAAGCTGTACACGTTGTTTCTGCTAATAATATTTCTCTTTATTTTTCAGAGGAATCAGTGGGACCAAGGAATGATAATTCATACGTATTGCCTGACACACTTTTAGGTAACAATTATAGTGTGATGAGTTATGATTTGAATAGCACATCGGAATTTATGGTTATTTCTCCGGGTAACACTGTCCGGATTGTGGTAACGCCTTCGGCAAATACTTCCAGTGGGCATTTAGCAGGCGTTTCTTATGATACTACTATAACATCTGGCCAGGTTTACCAGGTTAGGAGTGTTGGTAGTAGTGGCCCCGGAGATCTTACCGGTAGTACAATTACGGCTTATAATCCAAATGACCCTACTCAAAAATTTGCAGTAATAGGAGCTACTGACTTGGGTGGAGCAGGTTGTAGCAATACGGTAGATGGAATGTTTGAAGAATTATTGCCGGTAAATACTTGGGGCAAAACTTACATTTTTGTATCTACGCAATTTGCGGATGATATTTGCCGGGTTTTGGCTTCGAAAAACGGAACACAAGTGAGTTTTAACGGAAACATGCAAAAAACGCTTAATGCCGGACAATATTACGATACTATTATCAAACCTGCTGGCCCAGCCTACATTACTTCTAACAACCCTATTTCTGTTGGTAAGATTTTGCAAACTGCACAATGTAATAATGACCCATTAATTGTTGCAGGGAATCAAGTAGGAGATCCTTCGCTTGCGATAGTACAGCCAAATGAAGATATGTATTTAGATAGCGTTACTTTTTATTCTAATAATATTAATAGCATTACTTACAATTACGTAGAGATAGTTACTCGTACACCGGATACAAGTACTATAATGCTTGATAATCTTCCGATACCTCGTTCGCATTTTATTCCTTTATTATTTAACCCTGCATATTCATATGATACAGTATCAATTCCGGCGGGTTCTCATACGTTAACTACTACCAGTTGTGGGTTTCTTGCTTATGCAGGTGGAATGGGAGGGGTTACTTCAACAGCTGCAGCTGAAGGCGTTTTTCTTCGCAATGCGACCGGGGGTATAGTATCAACTTCATTTACATCGCCAAGTGCTTGTTCTGCTAGCGATGGTACAGCCACAGCAAGAGTTTTAGGAGGTGTTGCTCCTTATATATATTTATGGTCAGATGCAAATTCGCAAAGTAATCAAACTGCTACGGGGCTTTCTGCAGGAACATATTCAGTAGTTGTACAGGAAAAATGTGGTATTAGCACTGATACCGGATACGTTACAATAACCAATACCGGATTTATTCCTTTGGTAACTGATACAAATCCCAGTTGTGCCAATC
>Ga0206973_1014_pt2 | contig 49660 bp, 36 predicted proteins | sample Alteio_BWOrgHeat_83_FD_152927 | JGI IMG/M metagenome (GOLD analysis project Ga0206973, IMG submission 152927) | Enriched cells from forest soil in Barre Woods Harvard Forest LTER site, Petersham, Massachusetts, United States -... | ecosystem: Environmental > Terrestrial > Soil > Temperate forest >...
GATACCACTGGCGTACAAAACGCAGAAAGTTCTTCGTCATATTTATGCCGAAGAACTTTCTGCGTTTTGTACGCCAGTGGTATCCGGACAGCAGTTCAATCGGTGCGTGGCGCATCGGCCCCGACAGCAGTCTTTATGGACGTTATGCAAGATTCTTCAAAATAACAGGTAACAAAGGTTATATGTTTTTCCGGTTTGATGACAGCCTTGTAGACAAAGGCCAGAATCTTTTGGTTACAGTAACTTATTATGACACTGGTAACGGTAAATGGGCTATCAATTGCAGCAACGAAAGTTTAACTGTTAAAAATACCGATACCCGTGAATGGTTACAAACACAAATGAACATACGTTCATTTGTACCAAGAACTTTATTTAAAGACCGGGCTGATCTCGGATTGAGATATGTAAGTGGCACCAATACACCTTTTGCATTGATAGAGATTAATGCGAGAACACTGAAGCTTGATGCTGATGATCCGGGAGTTGATCGCGAGGCTTTGAGTTTGAGATTGTCGCCTAATCCGAATACAGGACAGTTTAAGGTTTCATTTAGTGCAAAGAAACCAGATCATTATTCTATTTTAATTACAGATGAATCGGGCAACCTGTTTTATACTGAATCAAGGTATGGAATAGCAGGTAATAATGCCTGGAATATTTCTGCATCAAATCTGCATAAAGGTGATTATGTATTGCATATTGAATCTGCAACAACAGCAGGAGCAACTAAATTCTTAATCATTAAATAACAACTACATTCAGATCATGCTGCAACGTAATTGCAGCATGATCTTTTTTATATACTATGATTTGAAAAACTGTTTGAATTAGTATTAAGATTATGAACAGGAAACCGAAGTCGCCATGAAAAAATGCAGCAGAAGTGTTGCAACCGTGCTTAACAGTAGTTCATTAGTTGGTAACCGAATAAAAAAAATAAACAGCTTTTAATTCTGCTTTGTCATTTTTTCTGCATTCTCCGCAACCTGCAATGCTTCAATAAACTGATCAACATCTCCATTCATCACTGCATCCAGGTTATAAGAAGTAAGCCCGATGCGGTGATCGGTTACACGGCCCTGCGGATAATTATACGTGCGGATTTTCGCACTGCGATCACCCGTACTTACTAATGTCTTTCTATGTCTTGAAATTTCTTCTTCCTGCTTGCGTACCTGCTCTTCATACAGTTTTGTGCGCAACATTGTCATTGCTTTTTCGCGGTTGCCTAACTGGCTGCGTTCTGTTTGACAAACGACAACTGTGCCCGTTGGAATATGTGTGAGCATCACTTTTGTTTCAACTTTATTTACGTTCTGTCCGCCTGCACCGCCACTGCGTGCTGTTTCCATTTTTACGTCGGCGGGGTTTAATTCAAAATCCACTTCTTCCGCTTCAGGCATAACAGCAACTGTTGCCGCAGATGTATGCACACGTCCCTGCGTTTCTGTATCAGGCACACGCTGCACACGATGCACACCGCTTTCAAATTTCATTATACCGTAAACATCTTCACCGGTAACTTCAACCATCACCTCTTTATAACCGCCAACAGTACCTTCGCTTTCGCTTACAATATTTGTTTTCCAGCCTTTTTTTGCAGCATAACGCAGGTACATATCCAGTAAATCTCCGGCAAATAAACTAGCCTCATCTCCACCAGTTCCCGCCCGAATTTCAAGCACTGCATTCTTATCATCCTGTGGATCTTTAGGTATTAATAGCCTGGTAAGTTCTTTCTCAAGTGAAGTTTTTTTCTCTTCAAGTTCAGGCAGTTCCATTTTTGCAAGTTCACGCATATCCTCATCTGAACTGTTTAAGCTTGCTTTTGCAAAATCATAATCAGAAGAAACCTTTTTAAATTCATGAAAAGGTTTTATTATTTTTTCAAGCTGACTGTATTCTTTGCTCAGTTTTTGAAATTCTGATTGCCTGTTAATTATTTCAGGATTGGTTAATGCAACACCCACCTGTTCAAATCTTGCCTGTATTGCTTCTAATTGTTCAATCATGTTTTTAGTTTCATTGTTTCAGAAGTTTGATTGTTTCATTGTTTAACACTGAAGCTTTGAAACATTTCAACTTTTGAAACTTAAAAGGCTGCAAATTTATATTTTTTCAGCCGCTTATCTTTACTGCATGGGTTATAGAAAGTTTAAAGGTGATTTTATCTTCACCGGAACTGCATTGCTTGCTTCAAATAATGTACTTGTCACAAATGAAAAAGGCGTTGTAGAAAATATTATCGATGAAAAAGATGCAGGCAATGATATCGAAGTTTTTGAGGGAATTATTTCGCCCGGATTTGTTAATTGTCATTGCCATTTGGAATTAAGCCACATGAAAGGCCTGATCGAAGAGAAAACAGGCTTGGTAGATTTTGTTTTAAAAGTGGTTACACAACGGCATTTCGCAGATGAAGAAATTCTTGATGCCATTAATAATGCTGAAAATGAAATGCTGCAAAACGGGATTATTGCTGTGGGCGATATATGCAACAATACATTCACCATAGCGCAAAAGAAACAGCAACGATTAGCGTATTATAATTTTATAGAAACAAGTGGCTGGCTTGAAGAGCTGGCGCTGGTACGTTTTGAGAGATCATTATCTTTTTATAAAGATTTTGAAACCATCAATAGCAACACTTCGCTTGTTCCGCACGCACCTTATTCTGTTTCGGAAAAGCTCTGGCAATTACTGATACCTTTTTTTGAAAACAAAACAATCACCATTCACAACCAGGAAACCGCTTTTGAAGATGAATTGTTCTTACAGGCAAGTGGCGATTTTATAAGAATGTACCAGCTAATGAAAATTGATAACAACAGTTTTAGAGCAAGCGGTAAAAGCAGTTTGCAAACCTATTTTCATAAGCTGAAAAATGCAGGGAATATATTGTTGGTGCACAATACTTTTTCAAAAGAACAGGATGTTCAATATGCAAAAGAAACCGCGCAAAAAAACAATCAGCAAATGTGGTGGTGCTTATGTCCGAACGCCAACTTATATATTGAAAATGCCTTGCCTAACCTTGAAATGCTTATTGGAAATAACTGTAATATGGTCATAGGTACTGATAGCCTTGCAAGCAATCATAGCCTGGATATTCTTGGTGAAATAAAAACACTGCAACAAAATCTTCCATTCATAAGTACTAAGCAATTGTTGCAATGGGCAACATTGAACGGAGCAACTGCACTGAATATGCATGATATATTAGGCAGTTTTGAAAAGGGTAAAAAGCCTGGTGTAGTTTTGATTGATAAAACCAGGAGCAACGAAATAACAGCGCTTTCAAAAGCAGTAAGAATTCTATAGTTCAACCCAGCACTTCCTGTAAAACAGCTAAACTTTTTAATTGACTATGATCAGTCAGATGAAATGAAGTGTATTGCAGCAGCACATCTAATATTTCGCGGCGTGCAATTCTGTTAAGTTTTATGTTTTCAAGATCATTGTAAAATTGAATGTGCTGAATTTTTGAAATAACCTCCGCTGTAAAACCGTTAATAGCAGCCACCTGAGTGGAAGGCACAAATGCGCCTTCTTTAAGATCGAGCGATGGTGTTTCTTCAGAATAAAAACCCTGCAATTGAAAACCAAGCTCTGTAACCAAATGCAGAATAAAATACAAAGGAAGATTAGCAGCAATTATATCGGACTCTTTATCAGCCTGTATTAGGCTGCCTTCAAGTAAATAAAATAACTCAGGATTGGCTTCGGGTTGTTTAATTGCAAGTTGAAATAACTCGATCATAAATTGTGCAACAGCAGTGCGTACTACATCAAACAAAATCCTGTTATACAAATAACTCCATTTATATTCTTTAATGAATTGAAGATTTTTAAGTTGGTTATGATAAACTTCCATTTCCAGTATAGCAGCCGGCTGGAAATAAATTTGATTTGCATGGCCTTTTTTAGATGACTGACGCATACCTTTTACGATATAACTTTGAAGGCCAAACAATTCTGTATATACAGAAGTTATTACGCTTGTTTCGCCGTAATTAATGGTTCGCAGAACAATACCTTTTGTTTTATGCGTCATAAAATTGAAAAACAGCTGCAAATTTCGATGGAAATAATTTGCCTGCTAATTTTAACATGTTGCTTTTTCAATTTTATTAAAAATAATTCGGTGAATTCTTTTACTTTTGCCGTCCTTTCACAAGTAGCAGTATGGTGACTGTTGCCTGGTTTGTTGAAAATTATTTGAATAGTACAAAACAAAATTTATGAAAAGAACATTTCAGCCACATAATCGCAGGCGTAAAAGCGTGCATGGTTTTCGCAAACGCATGGAAACAGCGAATGGCCGTAAAGTTTTAGCAAGCCGCAGAACAAAAGGCCGTAAAAAACTTACTGTTTCGGATGAAAGAAAATTAAAATAATATCTACTGATATAACTTAAAAAGGCTGATAAATTATCAGCCTTTTTTTATTCCTGCAATTAAAAGCTTGAATAAACAAGCTACATATTCAACTGCTATTAGATTTATCCAGGACCGCTTCAATAATTTCACTTATAGCTGCTAAATTCATTTGAAGTTTGAATTTAAATGCACCTTTATTTAATCAGGAATTTGTGTGGCAAATCTCAATATCTTGCATATAGGAAACTGCACCTGCTCTCTACCTGTATTTTGCGTATTTAAAGAAAGCAAGCTATAATAACTGATACCAAAATGAAGTTTAATTCGTGCTACCAAAAATTAAAATGCTTTTCACTAGTTGTATTGTTATTACATGGATTTGCTTGCTTTTCACAAACAAAGAAAATTGACAGCCTGCGGAGAAATACTCTGCTTGCAACAAATGATCATCAAAAACTAGATGCAATTTTTGCTTTGTGTGATGAGGCAAACTCATTGCATACTGACACGCTATTTAAATACTGCACGTTGGCTGATACAATTGCTACCCGCAACAGTTTAGGTGATGCTATAATTCAATCATGTTTTTATAAAGCAATGTTTTTTTCGAGAAAGGGGCATTTTGATCTTGCTGAAAATTTAATTGATTCCTGCCTGCTTCTTTTAAAAAAATCCCAGGACACAAAATTGAAAAACCGGTTTCTTATTTTGAAATCGAACATGCTTGTCAGGTCTGACAGGCAAAAAGAATCAATGAGCAATAGCTTACAGTTATTGCATATAGCCGAGGAAGAAAAAGATATTCAAACACAAGTGCGTGCAAAAATTCTGATTGGATGGGCGTATATGGAACTTGGGCAAAACCGTGATGCACTCAACTGGTTTTTTGATGCAAAAAAACAACAAAGCGATTTACCGCAGGATCAATGGCAGCCTTTTCTGTATTCTGATATAGCTGCCGTTTACAATGAGTTCAAAAAAAATGATTCAGCAGAATTTTATATCAAAATTGCTTTGAATGAATCTCTTGAGAAAAACGATCTTTCTTATCTCGCAAACTCTTATTTTATCTACGGAGGGATTTGTGGTGATCTTGGCCAAACAGCTAAAGCGGTAAGCCTTTTAAAAAAAGGTTTACAGGTAAGGGAACTTATTGGTGATCCTTTTTACATCGTTTCAGATATGTATCAAATGGGTTTGTTTTATACTGATAATCTCGAGACGGATAAAAGCATTGCAGTTTTGCGGGAAGGTATTTCAATGGCTTACCAGAATAGCCTTTTAGAAAAATTACCCATCTTATATACTGCACTTGCGAGAAATTATAAAACCACCGGCAACTATTTACAATACAGTCAAACTCTGGATACAATAATTAGATTGAAGGATTCTTTATACAAGAAAAATTCTGCAGATGCACTTGCAGAAATGCAGACAAAATATGAAGTCCAAAAAAAAGAGAATACCATTATCCAGCAACATTATGATATAGCAAAAAAGAATCTGCTGATTTATACCATCGGTGGATTACTGGCAATAACACTTTTAAGCGGCTTTTTCTTTTTTCAAACAAGGAAAAAAAATCAGCGTCTAAAATTGCAGGCTATAGAAATTGAACAAAAGAAAAAATTGACGAATGCAGTAATGAAAGCAGAAGAAGATGAACGTAAGCGCATAGCCGAAGATCTGCATGATAGCGTTGCTCAAAAAATGGTTGTTGCCAAACTTAACCTGGAAGCGCTTGGAAACGGCTTGGAATTCGCAGATCAGAAAAAAATAATTTACAACAACATTCATACACTATTAAAAGAATCAACTACTGAAGTAAGAAGCTTAAGTCACAGCATGATGCCACATGCTTTTGAACATTATGGATTAACGAACTCTGTAAAAGATTTCCTTGATAAAATACATAAGAATAATTTAAAAATAAATTTTAACGCCGAAGGAGATTTTTCTGCGATCAAAGAAAGTAAGGCGTTGGTTATATACCGCATTATGCAGGAATGTATACAAAATGCGTTAAAGCACTCTGCCGCAACAAAACTTGATATATCAATGATCTGTGACAACAATGAAGCCGATATCATTATAGAAGATAACGGCAGCGGTTTTAATATAAATGAAATTAATTATGGCACGGGCTTAAAAAATATACAATTAAGAGTAGAATTCTTAAATGGCAGCGCAGAAATAAATAGTACGCCTGGTAAAGGAACAGTTGTTGCCATATACATACCTTTATAGAAGTAGTATCTATTTAATTTTTTTGAGTGAGCGAACCCGTAATACATCTTGCAATTTTAGACGATCACCAGATAGTGATTGATGGCCTTAAATTATTACTCAAGGCTAACCCCGAATTATATATTGCTGCTGAAGCTACCTCAGCAGAAGAAATGCTTAAACAGCTTGCCATAAAAAAAATAGATGTTGTATTAACTGATATAACAATGCCTCATGGTATAAATGGTTATGAATTTTCGCTGAAAGTAAAACAGGAGTTCCCGCATATAAAAATATTGGCGCTTTCAATGAGCGAAGAAGGCGGAATGATTACAAAAATGATAGAAGTAGCTAAAGTAGATGGTTACATTCCTAAATCGGCAGGCCACCAGGAATTATTAGCAGCGATTAAAGCAATTTCGTCAGGAAGAAAATATTTTTCCATCGATGCTTTGCAGCAATATGAAGTTTACAAGAATATTAAAACTGAAAACCTTGACCTTAATCTTACTACAAGAGAATTAGAAATTATTCAATGCATTATTAAGCATTATAGTAACAAACAAATCGCAGATACCCTTTTTATAAGCGAACGCACAGTGGAAACACATCGCAAAAATATCTATCGCAAAACGCAAACAAAAGGTGAAGCTTCATTAATACAATTTGTAAAAGAGCACAATATTTTAAATTAGAGTATTTGCAAAAATTCTGATTGTGCAACTAAGATGCACGCAGCTTATTAAATAAATTACCCAATCTTGGGTATTGACTTTCTCCTCATCATCATTATACTTTTGGATATTGAAAAAACCAATTTTAAAACACTTACAGAAATCATCGGTATAAATTGAATTTACCTAACTAATCACCTGAGACAATTTAATTTTTTGCCTTTTGTTTTCTAACATAAAAATCTGTGCAATGAAATCAAAATTTTTACTTTTTTCTCTGTTTCTGGTTTGCATTTTACAAACTACTGCAAAAGCAAAAGAGAACGAACCTAATAATAATTGGAACCAGGCCAACACACTTGCTTTAAACGGCAGCAATAACGGCGATCTTAATCCTGCAGGAGATATTGATTGGTGGAAAGTTACCACTACCGGCGATGGCGCTATCAATCTTAGCCTGACATCTACTGATGGCAGGAACATTTTTTTTGATCTGTATGATACCCTGGGAACGATTGCGCTGCATACGGGCACTTATACAGCAGGCTCAACCAACTATACAGTAGATGGCCTGGCACAGGGCACTTACTACATAAAAATTTATTGTTACTATGGCACAGACACAGGAAGGTATAGCATTTCAAATACCTTTACGCCTGCATCTGTTGCTAATGATGTTGAACCTAATAACTCAAGAGCACAGGCCAAGGTTTTGCCATTAAACACCAGCAGAACAGGCCACATTGATTATTATTATAACAACCATCGTGATTCTACTGACTGGTATAAAATCACCACCAATGCAGATGGACGGATTCGTTTAACCATGTCTTCTGCCAATGGTCAAAATGTTTGGGCATATCTGTACGATAATGATGGCACAACAGTACTTGGAAGCAGTTATACTTCCGGTACAGCAGTAGTTGTAAATGTGGATGGCCTCGCAGCAGGAACTTATTATATAAGAGTAAATACATATTATACTACTGAGTATGCACCTTATACGCTTTCAGACAGCCTTTTTGTGCCAACAATCCCTAACGATCCGGAGCCAGACAGCACAAGAGCTCAGGCATTAACATTATCATTAAACGGAAGTGCGAAAGGCCATATAGATTATTACTACAACCATCATAGAGATAGTACTGATTGGTATAAAGTAACCACTAATGCAGATGGCCGTTTACGTCTTACAATGGCTTCTGCAAATGGCCAGAATGTGTGGGCTTACCTGTTTGACAATAATGGCACTACCTTATTAGCAAGTGGATATACTTCCGGTACAGCAGTAGTTGTAAATACAGATGGTCTTGCTGCAGGCACTTATTATATAAGAGTAAACACTTATTACACTACAGAATTTGCGCCTTATACACTTTCAGACAGCCTCTTTGTTCCAACAGTTGCTAATGATACTGAACCGGACAGCACCAGGGCTCAGGCATTAACATTGCCATTAAACGGAAGCGCACAAGGCCATATAGATTATTATTACAACAATCATAAAGATAGTGTTGACTGGTATAAACTAACTACTAATGCAGATGGTCGTATACGTCTTACGATGGCTTCTGCCAATGGACAGAATGTATGGGCATATTTATTTGACAATAATGGCACTACTGTTATAGCAAGTGGTTACACTTCAGGCAATGCCGTCGTTGTAAATGCAGATGGTCTTGCTGCAGGAACTTATTACATAAGAATAAACACCTACTACACTTCTGAGTTTGCACCATACACATTATCTGATAGTTTATTTACTTATAATGCCAATGATGTTGAACCCAACAAATATGCGAAACAGGCAAGAACTTTAAATACTAATCTGGTTAATAATGGCCACGTTGATTTCTATTATAATAATGTTCGTGATACTGTAGATTGGTTTAAGATTAATTATACGGGAAATAGTGATATGTCTGTTGCATTAAGTGTTATACCTAATCAAACAGGGGCAGCTCAACCCACATGGATGCAGATTTATAAAGACACAGCATCAACCCCGATTTATAATAGTTATACCAGTGGTACTGAAACAGCAAATTTTACAGGACTAACAGAAGGGTATTATTATGTGAAGATTTTTGAATATTATAATGGCACATTCACAGCCTATACGGTTACGCCTACATTTACACAGGTAGATAAGGCAAAAATAGTCACTACTTCTTACGATACTGCTGGTGATTGTACAAACAATACGATTACCTATAAGTTATCAAAGAGTCATGCGCCGTATTCAGTTCAGTTGTTCAGGTTTGGGGTAGCTTATAGCAGTCCGGTAAATGTTAATGCTACAAAAATTACATTCGACAGTTTGCCTGACGGAGTGTACAACGCAACTATATTGGGGGACGGGGCCACCGGTACTGCAAAAGGTAAGAGCGATACTATAACAATAATGCCTGCTCCGCCATCCACTTCTACAACAACGATCAAGAGTACACAGGCAACGTTGAACTGGACGGTAGTTAGCTGCGCCGATTATGATTCAATTCAATATCGCGTGCACACCACAACAAAATGGAGCGTTGTTAAAGTGCCTAATACAGGATCGTTTATATTGAAAGGATTAACGCCATCTACTTCTTACGATTGGCAGGTTGCAGCAATTGATTCATCCAATAAAAAGGAAGCGATCAGCGCATTTACGCCAATTACAACTTTCACTACAACTGCAACAGGCTTTGACATTGCATCAGGAAATGAAAGCGATATGAATGCCGGAAATTCAAAACTCAATAATACATTGATGGTATCACCAAACCCGGCAAGCAGTTACTTCACTATTCATTATAACACTGCCGTAAAAGATAAACTGATAGCAACATTGTATGATGAAAATGCTAAACCTGTTTGGACTTCAGGTGCATTGAATGCAGATGCACTGAATGGAAAGCAGGTTATGGTAAATCAGTTTGGAAGCGGGTTATATTATCTTAGAATAACTAATTCGCAGGGAACTGATGTTCAAACAACTAAAGTTTCAATAACAAGATAAATTACCTATGAAATAAAAAAGCCCGTTGTTAAAACAGCGGGCTTTTTTTATTTGATGATTGATCTTATTATTTGATTGAAGGTGCAGCAATATAAATATCTCTAACTCCTTTCCCTTTTACATGTATAAATATTGCTCTGCATATTTGCTGATCATTAGCGTCAACAATTTCAAAAGCAATACCATTATTCACATCATCATACACCATAAACTTTTTTGCATCATCTGCACTTTGCGGAACTTTTTTAATAGCAGGAAAAGCTTTTTGTATGTCATCAAGCGATGAATACACATGAACGTTTTGTTCTGTCTTAAAGAAAGAAGATGTTGTGCGAATTTGCTGAACAGATTTATCACGCATGCTTGTATCCTTATATGCAGTATAAACATCCAGCTGTGTTTTGTTGTTATGTTCATCAGGTTTTTTGCCATACCATGTAAGCCAGGCTTTACCCATTGCTGCATCACTCAAATCGGGCTTGCCAAATAACGTTTCAAGCGAAGTATCGATCATTCCTATTTCAACTTTACCAATACTTTTTCCCGGTATAACAACATTATTGGAAGCAGCAACTTCATCAACACTTTGCTTTATTGCCGGAGATGTAGCATTTGTATCTTTTCGTTCGGTTACAACTGCAGCTGTTGTTGATGTATCACTTATCTGATCTTTAGCAACCTGCTTTGTATTGTTACCACACGCGGCAAAAAAGACTGTGGTTAAGAGAATAATATTTTTCATATTCAATCGTATAAAAAACTAATGCCAGCTTATTGGCACAGCATTCAATTAACTAAACTTTTATTGATGTTCTTAACGATAGAAGGCCCTTCATAAATAAAACCCGTCCAAACCTGTACCAAAGCCGCACCGGCATTCAGTTTCAGCTTTGCATCTTCTCCTGTAAAAATGCCACCGCTTGCAATAACAGGAATTTTGGCTGATGAATTTTTAATAAGATAATCCAGCACTTCATTCGATCTTTCGAATAAAGGTTTACCGCTTAAACCGCCTGCACCAATTTTTTCAATCTCTGTTTCTGATGTTGCAAGATGATCGCGTGAAATGGTTGTGTTGGTTGCAACAATCCCATCTAAAGCTACTTCAAATGCGAGCGATATAATGTCATCCAACTGGTGTTGATTGAGATCAGGTGCAATCTTTAATAACAATGGTTTTTTGGTTGTGTAACTGTTATTGATGTTCTGCAGATGTGATAATATTTTTTTGAGTGAATCTTTTTCCTGCAGTTCGCGCAAGCCAGGTGTATTGGGTGAGCTTACATTCACAACAAAATAATCAACACAATCAAACAATTCTTTAAAGCATATCTCATAATCTTTCCACGCATCTTCATTAGGTGTTACTTTATTTTTCCCAATATTACCACCAACAATAAGATTGTGATCGGTGAGTGATGAGCGGCGAGTTTTCCAATTTTCAAGACGCCTTTTTATTATATAAACACCATCATTATTAAAACCCATTCGGTTGATCAACGCTTTATCTTTTGGCAGGCGAAACAAACGCGGCTGATCATTTCCTGTCTGAGGCTTTGGTGTAATCGTTCCTGTTTCAACAAAACCAAAACCCAATGCTTCAAGCTCTCTTAAGTACAAAGCATTTTTATCGAAGCCTGCACCAAGTCCGACAGGATTTTTAAATTGTAAACCAAATAAACTTTTTTGTAATGAAGGGTGGTCGAATTGAAACCTTTGCTCAATCATTTTTTTTGCGAATGGAATATTGCGTGCTGATTTTAAACTGTTCATTGAAAAATAATGCACGCTTTCTGTAGGAAAATTAAAGAGAAGCTTTCGCAAAGCAGTGTAAAACATGCCGCGAAGATAAGATTAGTAAAGAGTTCATAGTTGACAGCATGTAGTTGATGGTTTATGGCTTTAATAACAATGAACTATGAACTATCATCTATGAACTTTTCTTTCCACTCACATAAGCATTGCCTTTGATAAAAAAACGATAGGGCAACAATGCGTCTTCAGCAGCATAATCAACACCAATGCGCGGCGTTGCAATAATATTGTTCTTTGATAGTTTATATCCATCATCAGCAATAAAAAAATGTTCACTTTTTAAATCAATGCCTGTGTGAAGTGTGTAAATGCCTAATGCTTTTGAAACATTACCCGGCCCCGCAGTTAATGTATTGTCTAACTTTTTTTTATGTGTGCGTTGCAACATAGCATCAATACCAATAATTGGTTCAGCAGCTCTTATTAAAACTGCATGCGGCACATCTTTTAAATTAGTTACCACGTTAAACAAATGATGAATGCCATAACACAGGTACACATAAGCAGCACCGCCAGGCGCATACATAACCTCAGTGCGTTTTGTACGGCGGTTGTTATATGCGTGCGAGGCTTTGTCAACTATTCCGTTATACGCTTCAGTTTCAGTGATACGCACAGCAGTCAGCCCGTTATCAAAAAAAGTCACGATGACCTTGCCTAACAACTCTTTTGCAATTTTTACAACATCTTTGCGTTGATAAAAGTTTTCATTTAATACTTTTAATGATGCTAAGAATTGCTTTTCTTTCGTTATAAGTTCCGTCATCGCCATCAATTAAATTTTTTTTGATCAATTAAAATTAGTACCTGTTGCTTAAAGAGATCATCATTGCTATACAGAGTTATTACAAAGCGCATTATTTTATCCGGAAACATAAACTATGGAAATGGATAATTATACCCGGTATTATTTATACTATTCTTTTTGTTGTATCACTTTATTTTTTTGGAATAACAGCAAACAGTTTTATTGAGTGGCTCAGTTTAAAAACCGGTTTAAAAACTTGGCTTACTAAAAATGATACAGGATTGCTGGGTTTCCTGTTCACATTCGCCGGTATTATGCTTTGGATAATTCAAATGCTTTTTTATTTTTCATTATTCAAGTATATATGGTTGATAGTTGGTTCGCCTGTATTTGCATACTTAAGCGAAAAAACTGCAACGATAATTGAGCACAGGGAATTTGTTTTTAACAGCAACCAGTTTTTAAAAGACATATTCAGAGGAGTTCGCATAGCTATACGCAATTGTCTTTGGCAAACTGTTTACATGGTATCAATATTGATATTATCCCTTATTCCTGTTGCAGGCTGGTTAACTCCCCCGCTTGCCTTATTGGTTGAATGTTACTATTATGGTTTCTCTATGCTCGACTATAGTTTGGAAAGAAAAAAAGTATCTGCCGCTGAAAGTATTTATTTTATTGGCGAACACAAAGGGCTTGCAATAGGCAATGGCCTGATGTTTTATCTTATCCAGGTTGTACCGGTTATAGGATGGATATTAGCACCGGCATATGCAGTAGTTGCTGCCACTTTAAGTTTGCATGACGTGAATGAATTAATCCCTGCCAAAGCTTAATAATATGCAGGCAAAAATTTTTCTTATACCAATAGTTTTGCATGAAGATGAAATTGCTTTGCAGTCAATTCCATCTTATATAATTGATGCGGTAAAGTCATGCTCGATTTTTTATGTGGAGAATGAACGCACTGCAAGAAGGTTTCTAAAAAAAATATGGAAAGAAATTAATATTGATGCTTATGCTTGGCATACAATTCATAAAGCTGAAACTGAAGTACAGCAACAGTTTAAAGCTGATGTTTCGCAACATAAAACCATCGGCATTATGAGTGAAGCAGGTTGCCCCGGCATTGCTGATCCCGGGCAAATATTAATAAACATTGCACAGCAAAACAAGGCAAAAGTTATTCCGCTGGTTGGACCAAACTCTATCATACTTGCGTTAATGGCAAGCGGAATGAACGGGCAATGTTTTCAATTTATTGGTTATTTACCTGTTGATGCGCATGAAAGAAAGAAAAAGATTGCTGAAATCGAAAATGAATCAATAAAAAAAAATTGCACACAAATATTTATTGAAACACCTTACCGCAATAATCAATTGCTGAATGATATTTTAAGCATAGCCAAACCAGAGACACAATTATGTATTGCTGTTGATATAACCGCTTCAACAGAATCAATTCAAACAAAAAAAATTAAAGACTGGAAAAAAGAGATTGTTGAATTACATAAGCGACCGGCAATATTCTTATTGTATGCAGGTTTATAATTCAACGTAATTTTTCTATAAAGGTATTCGTGCATTCGTGGCATCATTAGCTACGAATGATAATAGTAGCATAATCAATTATTGAATATTTTTCAGCAATAAAAACGGTGGTTGGTTTTTCCAATCAACGTTAGCTTTAAATATCGGATCCATTAAAGAAAAATTACCAAGCATAATATCAGGCTTACCATCGCCATCAAAATCGCCGACATCCATCGTTAACCATCTTCCATATTTTGCTGCATCCATTGAGTAGGGCGTAAAATTAAAATTGCCATTGTTCTTGAAATAAATAAATCCTTCTTCCGGATGATTTTTATAATCAGCAAAAAAAGATATAGTTGCAATATCAGGATCGCCATCACCATCAAAATCTTTTGCAACTGCTTTATAGCAACCATTCACCGGGTAAAAATATTTCTGTGTGAAATTATTCTTTCCATCATTCAAAAAAATATACACACCATGATATGGTTTTAATACAGGTGAATAATCTGCATTATCGCCGCATGTATAAATAATATCAGGATAGCCATCTTTATTCATATCATCCAATTCAAAATAAGATGATCCATATACCGGCGGAAAGCGCAGTATGCGTTGAGGCGTAAATGTGCCGTTTCCATTATTTGTAAATAGGTAAATGCTTTCATCTCCCTGCGCAAACAAAGCCCATATATCAGGAAAACCATCGTGATTATAATCATCAACATAAGCTTTTATTGCGCCCGGCGAAGCGCGGATAACATGCCGCGTATACCCTGTATCCTTTTTTTCAAGCCATGACAATGCTCCTTCAAGATTCCCGAACTCACAAACAACAAGGTCAGTTTTTCCGTCTTTATTAATATCAGCAGGAACAATATTTACGGGCCGCTTAAGATCTCTGAACAAAAAAGAATCTTTTATTTTTTTGTTTAAGTTGATGCGCACTACAGAACCGTATTTTCCATTGTTAGGGGTAAGTATACCTGTATTGCAAAGAAGGTATGTATCGGAATCTTCGAGTACCTGCGTAACAGAACCAATGGTATTCAGTGAATCGGTAACCTGCAATTTATTATCGAACAAATACAATTTTTTGCCAAATGCATCACACATCATTAAACTGCCGTTGTTGATCTTTACGAATGAAGCAGTGGGCATGTGATATTTAAAAGATGTAGTTGCTGCACTGAACAAATTATTATTGATGGTAACAGGCAAAGGCCTTTTTGCAGGCAATAAAGAATCGGGCGAAACAGATGTATAATAATCAATGATATGTTGCCAGTCTGCAAATGACAAAACAGGTTGTGCAGGATAAAAATTTTTATCTACGAGCATATCCCGTTTATACGATGGGTATTCTTTATAACCATAGAAAAAAATTCCAAGGCGCGGGCCCATTTCAGGCAGCACACCATCCTGCCAGCTTTTTGCATTCAGCATGGAAGGATCTGGCTGTATGTGACAAGAACCGCAATATTGCTTGGCCAGTTTTTCTCCCGTTGCTATGCTGTTATCAGAAATTTGTTGATGTGATGCATTCTTATTGTAGTGCTTACAGGAAGAAAAAAAACAAACCAGGATTAATAATGCACGGCTATACTTCATTCTCATTAATTGTTTTTGGCAACAGGTTCAATTACGCCGCGAATATATAAATTGCTGAAACGGCCATTCTTTGTATTTGTAACTACAACAATTTTTTTATTTATTTCTCCTTTCTCGGAACGACTGCTAAAGGTAATATTAATAAAACCTGAGTTGCCCGGCATAACCGGATCTTTCGGAAAACCTGTAACAGTACAGCCACAGGTCGTATGTGTGTTGAAAATAAACAATGGTGTTGCGCCCGTATTTGTAAACTTAAATTTCAGGCGTGCTGAATCGCCCGGGTTAATTGTACCGAAATCAACCAACGTATCTTTCCATTCTATTAAAGTGTAATGCGCAGTGTCTATTGCTGCAAGATCAGCAGGCGCTATCCCTAAACTATTTGCATAAGGATTGGAATTATTATTACAGGAGAACAGCAACAATATCGTAGTACAAAAAACAATGCTTCTGCAAAACATCATGAGACTTAAAAATTAACTGTATAACGCTCTCCTTTTGTGTTGAAGATGGTTGCAGATTTTACTGTGCTGTTAACATTCAGGAATCTTGCAGATTGCGACAAATATGAAGAACCATAATAAAACTCCTCTTTTCGTTTTTTACCATTCTTCAATTCAACGATCGCATATACATCCTGCGGTTTTACAGGTAAAGCTGTTATATTATTCTTCAATCTGAATACACGCAATGGCCCACGGTTTTCTGCTGCAGCCAATAAACATTCATTCTTATTATTACGCAATTGCACCAACGATTTTCCATTGCCCGGAATATAAATTCCGCTTTGTAAAATTGACAAAGGCGTAAAATTTCCTTTGCCATCTCCTTTCAGCATTAAACCGTTTAAGGCATCATATCTTCCTGTGTTTACTTCCGTGCTGAAATCATTTCCGTTAATAACAATATCAAGATTTCCATCGCCATCAAAATCGGAAACAGACATTCCGCAAAGCGTAGAAAATTGCGCCTGCGCCGGTAATTGCTGCATGGTAAATTTTCCGTTACCATCATTTCTTAAATAGCAGGAAGCAAGATTGTTTGCATGATAAATGATAGCGCCTACGCGTTCATCTGCCGGCAACACAGAATCCATTGTTGCCGTTGCATACGATTTATAATCTTCATACTTACGCCGCATTGTTATCATTTGCCGTATAATCTCATCACGCAACGCAACAGGATATTCCTCCATCTTTTTTTCCTTATTGTTATTGGGAAGATATTGTGACGTTATTGCATCGTAGCTGCCATCATTATTAAAATCTTTCCCGTAAATGGATACAGGATATTTATCGCTTGCTTTATAAAAAGTATTTAATCCCACATTACCAACAATGTAATCTATATCGCCATCGTTGTCAAAATCGCCGGCAGCAATTGTATTCCACCAGCCAACCTGGTTCGCTATTCCTGTAGAGGTAGTTACATTTTTAAATATGCCCTTATCATTTTCTAAAAACGTTATTGGCATCCATTCACCCGCAAGAATAAGATCGGGCCATCCGTCATTATTAAAATCTGAAAACACTGCGTCACAAACAAGGCCGATGTTAAGCAACGGCTTTGCAATATCAGCAGTAACATCAGTGAACTTGATTACACCGTTTTTAGAATCGTTGCGCAGTATAACACTTGAAACAGGCTTAGGATAATTCCATGGATCAACCCTGCCCGAAATAAACAGGTCAAGATCACCATCATGATCATAATCCATAGCTCTTACGCAAAATTTACTGGTAAAATTCTGCGGCAAAGCTGTTGAATCAAGTGTGAAATTTCCTTTACCATCGTTCACGTAAAAACGATCCTGGTAATTGGGTGAGTTATGATCAACTTCATAACTGCCGCTTGCTATATATAGATCAAGATCGCCATCACCATCTGCATCAAATAAAAGTATGCCTTCATCTTCTGCATTTTTACTAAGCGAATCTTTATATGCCTGTATCGCCTGCTGCGTAAAAGTTCCATTCTTTTGTTGTAGGAATTTTTGCCCGCTATACATAAATGAACCACCCGTAACAATATCATCCAGGCCATCACCATTAATATCTCCGGCTGCCATACCAGGACCAAATTCAGAGAACTTATGCGGTAAGAGTTTCTGAACATTAAAATCAATAAAGTCTTTATCTTTTTGAGTGTAATGAATATTCACAGAATCCGTAACGTTCGTAAACAATGCAGTTGAATCAATACCACCTTTATTAAAGCTGTATGGCTCGTGTGCATCATTGATCTTTACATTTAATGTAGTACCAGTTTTTATATTCTTAAGCGTTTGCTTTTTAAGATCAGGCCATCGAATGATTATTGAATCAATTACCGAAACTGTATCTAACCCAAAATGCGCAACATCCTGTACAGTTGAAAGATAACCGCGGTAAGGTGTATTCTCCCAATATTGGTGTTTGCCTTTGTTATAATAAATATCTGCAAATGCCCCGAAGCCATTTATATTTTTAGCATCGCCGGAGAATTTTATATTAAGGTAATGCGTATTGTTTTTATCCTTTTCCCTCGAAGTGTTTTTGTAAACAGACGCAACATCATCAATATTATTTATAACAAGATCAAGATCGCCATCGTTATCAAGATCTACATATACAGCACCATTGGAAAAAGAAGGAACCTGCAAACCCCAGTTGGAAGAAACATCAGTGAAAGTGAGATCGCCATTATTATGAAAAGCGTAGTTGGGAATTTTCACTTGCGGTATAGCGGCTAAAAGCTGCTTTCTTGTGGCGATATAAGCGGAGCTTTGCCGGAATGAAATAAAATCATGGTCGGTGACATCTTTAGGATAACCGTTGGTAATAACTATGTCGCGAAAACCATCATTATCAAAATCTGCTACTACCGGTGCCCAGCTCCAGTCTGTTTGTGAAATGCCTGCATAAAAACTAATGTCACTGAATACAGGATGACTGACAGAATCATTTTCACCAAGACTATTACCGCAATTCAATTGCAGGGTATTACGTATATATTGATAATTATAACCAAAATGATCGCTGTTTGAATACCGCTGGTAACTGCCTGCGCCCATCATCATTTTTTTTCTATAGTTATCTTCAGGATTCATATCCAATGCAATCATATCGGGTAAGCCGTCATTATTGATATCTGTAAAATCGCTGCCCATTGCATTCGCAGATGTATGTTTGAAATAACGGGATAATTCGTTGGTAAAAGTGCCATCATGGTTATTTATCCAAAGGAGGTCGTTCGTAATAAAATCGTTATCAACATAAATATCTTTCCATCCATCGTTGTTGAAGTCAGCAATATCAATTGAGTGCGCATAACCTTCTGTTTGCATGCCTGCCTGTTTTGTGACATCCGTAAACACAGGGTGTTTAAGTGAATCGTTCCAGTCATTACGGTAAAGCCTGCCTGTGCTTGGATTTTCCCCATTGGTTAAGATGGGCCTGAATTGGTCCGTAAAACGGTTCTTTGATATTACATTGGTTCCGATATAGCAGTCAAGGTCCCCATCATTATCGTAATCAAAAAAAACTGCCTGGGTAGAATGCCCTGTATCCGCAAGGCCGTATTCTTTTGCCATTTCTTTAAAATGCGGCATACCGTTTTTATCCGGGCCCTGGTTTATATATAAAAGGTTTGCTCTTTGATCCGGGTCGTTTTTTAATGTTTCAGAAACATATATATCCAGCAAACCATCGTTATTAATATCAATTACTGTAGCTCCGCGCGCCCACCTGCCTTGCCCTTCAACGCCGGCTTCTGTAGTAATATCTTTGAATTTAAAATTGCCTTCATTTAAATAAAGCCTGTTTGATACCTGGTTGCCGGTAAAATAGAGATCCTGGAGGCCATCGTTATTAAAATCGCCCACACCAACGCCACCACCGTTATACATATTTTCTACATCTATAGGGTTAATGGAATCGCTTTCTGTAATATCATTATTGAAAGTTATACCTGAAGAAGAAGGGAATACAGGTATAAAAAGGGGGTTGCTATTTTTACAGGAAATAAAACAAATACAAACTACAACACGGGCGAAAGTTAGTTTCAGAGAAAGTTTCACTTCAAAAGAATTAGATGAATAAAAAAGGCAGAGCTAAAATAACTCTGCCCTCTTTAAGAAAACAAATATTTCTTTAAATATTAATACCCTGGGTTTTGTGTTAAACGAATAGTGCCATCGGAATTCATATTATCAATTTCGCTTTGTGGTATAGGCAAAATTTCGTTTTTACCTTTTGTCCAATGTGCATTTTGTTTCAAAGGACGATAAGCTTTTTCTCTTCCATAATAAGCATTCAATACCTGGTCTGCAGTACCCCATCTTACCAGGTCAAAGAAACGCTGGCCTTCCATAGCTAATTCCAGCCTTCTTTCAAATTGAATTGCTTTAACAGCATAATCTTTTGAGGGGAAGGAAGTATATAAGCCTATCTTGTAATTATCAGCGGGAGTTGTGTGATCTTTATATGTAGCACTTGTAGCATCATAGTCGCTATTCTTATATACCCAACCTGTTGTGTTTGCGGCTCTTGCTCGGATCTGATTTACATAATTCATTGCTGAAGTAAGATCGCCGGCATCAGCCGCACATTCAGCAGCCCATAGTATTACATCTGCAAAACGGATGATATTTACATTGTTTGCAACCAGTTCAGTGGGGGCCCAATAAGCACTGCCAACATCTGTATATCCTTTTTGAGAAGCGGCATATACATTTTTCCTTGGGCTGAAATGGCCGTCGTTGACAGGGTTCCTGATCCATGCATCACCAGGATGAGTGCCCCAATCCAAATAAGGAATACCCTTGCGGCCCATCGTAAGGTCAATCCTTGGATCTAAAGTTCCGGTATAGGGAGTGGTAGGATCACTTACATTATTCCCCTGATACCATGTATCAAGTAATGGTAATCCGGCAATATCTGTTTTAAAGGCATTGGCAAGGTCCTGTGAAGGATTATAAAAGCCGCAGCAGGCACCCGGGCCACCGGTATAAGGGAAATTCAATATATCTCCGAAATTGCCGTTTGGATCACCGCCCCAGTCAACCGAAGACCCATCCTGAACAGAAGTCTGTGCTGCAAAAACACATTCAGATCCATTCTTTTGCGCCGGGTTAAAATTTGAAAAGAAAATTGGTGTCAGCGCATACTTTGCTCCCGCCGAAGTTACTCCATTAGCAATAATATCTTTTAAAATATCATATGCTGCAGGAAGTTTGCCTTCATACATATAAGCTTTTGCAAGCATGGCTTTCGCTGCCCAAACATTAGCTCTTCCTGGATCGCTTGTACCCCAGCTTGCCGGTAAATTAGCCACTGCATAATTCAAATCAGCTTCAATGTTCGGCCAAACGTCTGTAGTGTTGGTTTGAACGGTGTTCGAAGGATTTACCGTAGTATCGGCATAAATTATATTGCCATATACTTTCTTTAATTCCATATGATAATAAGCGCGGAGAAAAACCGCCTGCGCCCTTATCTGGACAGCTTCTGCTGCCGGAATATCTGTTGCTAACGGCAAGGTTTTTAATACATCATTGCATCTTTGCGCACCTGTATAACAAAGTTTCCATTTATGAATTGTAACATCACTTGTGGGATTTACACTCCAGTCTTCGAGCACAGCTATACTGGAAAAATCCGTCGGATCTGAGCCTTTATAGGCATCATCACCGGCAACACCGCCGAAAACCCAGTTGGAGGCAGCGGATGTTTCATCATCACCTGTAGCACCAGCGCCGTCCACCAGTGAATAAGCGCCTATTAAAATGCCCTGTACCCCCGCTTCCGATGCCATAGTTGCGGGATTTAAAACCCCTTGCGGTGGTTTATCCAAAAAGCTTTTGCTGCACGCAACCACCACTATAGTAAGCAACAGGAATGTTGGGATTATTATTCTGAATTTAATTCGTTTCATATCTTAATATTGTTGGAATTTTTTAAAAATTAAGGTTTATACCAATCAAATAGGCAGCTGTATGCGGATAGTTGCCCTGGTCTACACTAAAATAATTATTACTGTTACCTGAGTTATCAGCTGCCAGTTCAGATTGAAGTTCCGGGTCTAAACCATTATATTTTGTAATGGTAAATAAATTGGCACCCTGTACATATATTCTGAAATGGTCAACCCCGATTTTTGATAATATTGATTTATTAAACGTATACCCGATCTGCATCTGCCGGCAGCGCAAATAACTTCCGCTGCTTATAAAATAGGAGTTTGTTGCCTGGTCAGAGCTAAAGCTACCTGTGGTATAAAAAGCCGGCACATTAGTGTTTGTATGTTCAGGTGTCCATGCGTTTAATGCTGCATTTTTGCTTATAGCGCCCTTAAAGAAATCAGGGAAATCAGTAAAATACAGTGTTTGATTAAAGATACTGTTTCCGGAAGAACCAAAGAAGAATGCAGAAAAGTCAAAATTCTTATAGCTTACAGAAAGATTTAAGCCATAAGTGAACTTAGGATTAGGATTACCCAGCCAGGTCCTGTCACGGGCATCGATAGTATCATTGCCGTCAACATCTTTATATTTAAAAAGTCCCGGTCTTGCACCGTCCTGCACGGGAGACTTTGTAATCTCATCCTGGCTTTGGAAAAGCCCGGTTACCTGGTAACCGTAAAACTCACCTAAAGGATGCCCAACTTCGTTACGGGATATAACAACATTACGTAAAGCAGGGCCATCAAAATAACCCGCACCTGGTATAGATAGAATTTTGTTGTCGTAGGATGTAAAAATACCTGTTATATCAAATTTAAGGTCTTTACCAACGCTGCCATGATAAGTAGCATTCATATCTAGCCCGGTATTTTGGTTGCTGGCGATATTTACATTAGGAAGTGCAGCATCCCCTACATAAATAACATCCCATATCGTGCCTTGTGCAACATACAGCAAACCATTCACTTTTTTCTTATACCAGTCGATGGTAAAGTCCAGTTTATTATTAAATAAGGTCGCGTCAAATCCTATGTTGGAAATGATATCGGTTTCCCATGAGGTGCTTGGATTACCTATATTGCTTTTAAAAAACCCAGAGTTTGGTACGGTACTACTTCCATTAACAGAATAAAATGACTTGCCCGGCCGTGAGGCATATAGATCGTATGGATTCAAAGCATTAACATCTGAATATGTGCCCAGACTTGCCCAGCTATACCTTAATTTCAGATCGTTGATCCAGCTAATATTTTTCATGAAGTTCTCCTGGGAAATACGCCATGCTGCTGATACACCCGGGAAATAGCCGTAACGCTGTTCCGGAGTAAATACAGAAACACCATCACGCCTGATAGTTCCGTTCAATAAATATTTACCTGCATAAGCATATTCCACTTTTGCAAATTGGGAAGATTTGGAAAGAGGCTGTGTTACACCACTCGTATTGGAAGCACCGGAGGGGGAGCCTGAAGCAAGCGTCCAATAATCAGGGTTCTCAGAAAAATAATTACTTCTTGTACCAGACAGGCTCCTGCCATAAATATTTTGGGCTTCCATGCCAACGAGTGCATTTACACTATGCTGGCCAAAAACATTATGATAGGTCAAAGTATTTGTAAATGTCCAGTTTGAATAATAACCTGCACCTTCTGTAAATGAGTTGGCGCCTGTGTTACCTTCTGCATTTTCGTAACCTACATACGTGAAATCATGATAGTAATAATTATCAACCAGGCCACCAAAACTTGAATGTGCGGTAAAGTGTTTTAAGAAGTCTACATCGGCAAAAACATTGCCTGTCATTACCCAGTCATTATTTTTATTGTCTTTGGTGCGGTAAACATTTGCGTAAACGTTTTGGGCGTTACCAAGATCCTGTGATTTGGTACCGGCGAAATTGCCCATTATATCATATACAGGAATAATAGGATCTTCACGAAAAGACATACTGAAAGGGCTTCCTTCCTGCTGGTTATTAAACTTAGGGTTGGTTTTGTAATAAATATAAGCATTTTCACCTATGTGGATGTTATTCTTTATGGTGAATGAAGTATTTGCTCTTACACCATATCTCTGAAGATATTGGTATTTAGCTATACCCTGCTGATCGAGGTAATTAACAGAAAAAAAATAAGAGCTTTTCTCCGAGCCTGAACTTACAGAAATGTTATGGCTTTGCGCACTCGCGTTCCTTGTAATTTCATCGTACCAGTCTGTGCCTGATTGATTGGCTCTGGTGATCTGGTAACTTTGTTTGTTGTACAATGATGTTCCTACAAAATTAGAATCTGCAGCGCAGTTACACAAAGTATAACCTGCAGGTGTAATATAATCAGGTACAACCGGGGTCTCACCTTTTCCATATTGTGCACTTCCCCATGATTGGTCACCAGGATGTATTCCGCTATTAATGTTTTGTTGCCATTTTGCATTGGCTTCCTGCTGAGGCGTTGCCATATCATAACCTTTACCCTGAGTAGTTACACCATAGTATCCATCATAGCTCACTTTAGGTTTCCCGGTACCTTTCCTGGTGGTGATAATGATAACACCGTTTGCACCTGCAACACCGTATATCGCTGCAGAGGCATCTTTTAATACCTGTATAGATTCTATATCATTCACATTGATATTGGTCAGGTCACCACCCTGAACGCCGTCAATAACAATAAGCGGGTTGTTAGAAGAGCCATTGAATGTAGTGTTTCCACGGATGCGTATATCGCTTGCGGCACCCGGCTGGCCGGAAGTAATAACCGTTAAGCCAGAAGCATGGCCCTGTAGTGCCGCTTCGCCGGTTCCTGCGGGCATCTGCTTCATGTCTTTGACATTAACAACTGCTACAGATCCGGTAATATCTTTTTTCTTCTGTGCTGTATAACCGGTAACCACTATTTCATCAAGCGCTGAAGTGGTTTCGGCCAGCTTAACATCTACCGTAGATCCGGCAGCTTCAGATTCAATGGTAGTAAATCCAACAGAAGAAATAACAAGCGTTGTTTTACCCGTAGGTAAATTAATAATAAAAGAGCCATCTGCATTGGATACGGTTGCTATGTTGGTTCCTTTAACTGTTACAGTTGCAAAGCCTATAGGAGAACCATCTTTTGCATTTGTAATTTTACCGGCAACAGATTTTTGAGCAATCGCAGAAAAACTTAAAAAAAAGAATAATAAAAATGCTGTGCATACACGGGCACATGTGCAATCGAGTTGTCGTCTCATAAGAATTGTTAAAAGGTGAGGAATTAATAATTATATAGGACAGCTAAGATTAACAAATCATTGCATCTTTCCAAATAAAATTATAAAAATTTTTAAAGTGTAAATTGTACACATAGTATCTTTGTGTAAATAAAACACATTCAAGAAGTTAGATGAGCTGTTATTTTAATAAAATATCATCATTTTTTGATAAAAAAGTATCATTTTGAGAAATAACCCGAAATGTTACCAAAACTTATCAAACTCTATAAAAATTAACAAACACCAGGGATGAACGGAAAAACCTGTTTTTATTTCCAGGTTTTTTAAAGCATGCCTTACCAATCTTTTCCTGTCAGCAACCTCATTTATTCGATTAAAAGCCGTTATTTCTTCGTCATTTCTTCGGTCCCATGGAGCGAACAACTACCGAACAACTACCGAAGAAGTACCGAACAACGACCGAACAAATGAGCCTGCAGGTACCTTTGTTCTAACCTGAAAAAACTTTACAGTATTTAAGGTTATTACTAAATAGATTTTACAACCTGTTTTGGGTTATATTAAAGATCATTTTATCTTTTTTAAACCAGGTTACCTGTCGCTTGGCATATTGCTTTGTGTTATGCTTTATTTGTAAAATGGCTTCATCAAGGCTTAGTTTGTTATCAATATGATCGAAGATTTCCTTATAACCAACTGTCTGCAAAGCATTCAAACTTCTGTAACGATAAAGCGACTGAACTTCATCAACCAGGCCATCAGCAATCATTTCATCTACGCGCTTATCAATATTGTAATGCAATTGCTGTTTTGGTAAAAAGATGCCTAATTTAATGATTCTGAAAGGCCGTTCTTTCTTTTGCTTTGTTCTGAAATGCGTGATAGATATTCCCGTTGAATTTATAACGGCTAATGCACGCATTAATCTTTGCGGGTTTTGTTGTTCTGCCTGTTGCCAGAAAGCCGGGTCTTTCTGTTTTATTTCTTCCTGCAACCACGATAAGCCATTCTCTTCATACGCTTTGATAATTCCATTTCTGACAGGCACATCAACCTGTGGTATTTCATCCATTCCTTCGCAAAATGCTTTTATATACATGCCTGTTCCTCCCACCATTATAGCTGTATCATTCGATCTGAATATTTCTTCAACTGCATTCAATGCATATCGTTCAAATACTTCAGCGTTAACACCATCGTGTATGGAATGAGAGTTTATGAAATAATGCTTTATAGATTGCAATGCTGCTTCAGGTGGTTTGGCAACACCGATATCCAGTTCTTTATAGCATTGCCTTGAATCAGCAGAAATGATAGCAGTATTATAGCGTTGTGCAAGGTCTATTGAAAGAGCTGTTTTGCCTGATGCCGTAGGGCCAACAATAACAATAACTCTTTTTTTCTTCATGCTGTTATATCAATACAAAACTTGTTACATCGCTTTCAGTAATAACTTTTCCTGATAAGATAACAAGCCGTTCAACCACGTTGCGCAGTTCTCTTATGTTGCCCGACCAGTTATGCCTTTGTAAAGCTTCTACTGCTTTTTTATCAATATCCTTTTTAACCTGGCCATAATCTTCGGCAATATCTCCCAGGAATTTATCTATCAGTAACGGGATATCTTCTTTACGCTCATTCAAAGAGGGAACATGAATAAGTATAACATTCAGGCGATGATACAGGTCAATACGGAAGCTCTTTTCTTCCACTTCTTTTAAAAGATTTTTATTGGTGGCAGCAATTACACGTACATCAACATTTATTTCTTTATCGCCCCCTACGCGCGTAATCTTTCCTTCCTGCAAAGCACGCAATACTTTAGCCTGCGCATTCAAACTCATATCGCCCACTTCATCTAAAAAAAGTGTACCGCCATTGGCCAGTTCAAACTTACCAATGCGTTGTTTTATGGCTGATGTAAAAGAGCCTTTCTCGTGGCCAAACAATTCGCTTTCTATCAGCTCCGACGGAATAGCCGCACAATTCACTTCTATTAAACTTTGCTCGGCACGTTTGCTTTTTGCATGCAGCCATTTAGCCACTAATTCTTTTCCCGCACCATTATCGCCGGTTATTAAAACCCTTGCATCGGTAGGCGCCACTTTTTCAATGGTGTCTTTTATCTTTTTCATTCCATCGCTCTCTCCTATCATCTCATCCACCCTGTTAATCTTCCTGCGTAATGTTTTGGTTTCTTTGTTGAGCGAACTTTTGTCAAGTGCGTTGCGGATGGTAATAAGCAACCTGTTGAGATCAGGTGGTTTTGCCACATAATCATACGCGCCTTTTTTCACCGCATCAACAGCAGTTTCTATTGTACCGTGGCCGCTGATCATGATGATAGGAACATCGCTGTTTATCTCACCTGCTTTTACTAAAAATTCAAGCCCGTCCATTTTAGGCATCTTGATATCGCATAAAACAACATCGTATGTTTTCTCTGAAAACAATTTCAGTCCCTCTTCACCGTCTGTTGCTTCTTCTATTTTAAACCCTTCGTAAGAAAGAATTTCATTTAAGGTTTTGCGGATAGAACGTTCGTCGTCTATAATTAAAATATTACCTGAAAGTTTCGCCATTAGATATATTTAAAGCCGGCAATTTAGCGAACATCGTTTTAATTGATGTTTACGTTCTGCAAAAACTGGTTTTGTTTGTGTTTCGTTAAACATACAATCACTTATTAGTTGTAAATGCAGGTTAATTTTGTGTGATGAAATAATGTCCAGAAAAACTTTAATTACAACAGATGAGCAACGTAAACAAAAGCATTAGAATCCCTTTATCCATTCTTGATCTTGCAACTGTACGCGAAGGAAAAAGCATAGCAGACACTTATGCAAACAGTTTGAAACTGGCGCAACTTGCCGAACAACTCGGTTATAAAAGATACTGGCTGGCAGAACATCACAACATGGAAAGTATTGCCAGTGCAGCTACTTCTGTTTTGATCGGCTATATAGCGCAGGGAACAAAAACAATTCGTGTTGGTTCAGGCGGAATTATGTTGCCAAATCATGCGCCGTTGGTTATTGCAGAACAGTTTGGAACATTAGCTACATTATATCCAGGCAGGATCGATCTCGGACTTGGCCGTGCGCCGGGTACCGATCAATTAACATCAATGGCATTGCGCCGCGACCGTTATGCTGCTTATGATTTTCCTGAACAGGTAAAAGAATTGCTTACATATTTTTCTGCCAACAATCGCACATCAAAGATCAGGGCCATTCCGGGTGAAGGATTAGACATTCCTGTGTGGATTCTTGGTTCCAGCACAGACAGCGCTTACCTCGCTGCTGCAATGGGTTTGCCTTATGCATTTGCCAGCCATTTTGCGCCCGCACATTTAATGGAAGCGTTGCAGATTTACAGGAATAATTTTAAGCCCTCTGTTTATTTACAGCAACCATATACAATGGCTGCTATCAATGTAATTGCAGCCGGTACAACGGAAGAAGCTGTTTATCTCGGCACATCATTTCAGCAATTATTTGCAGGCGTGATTCGTGGCAATCCCAAACCTTTGCCGATGCCTGTTGATAATATTAATTCTGCTGTAAGTCCACTTGAAGAAGCAGCCATACAACAAATGTTAACTTATAGTTTTCGTGGGGATCAGGAATTAATAAAAGAAAAATTAAATGCGTTTATTTATGCAACAAAAGTTGACGAACTGATGATCGTTTCTCATGTGTATGACCAGGAAGCCAAACGCAAATCGTATGAGCTTATTATGAATGTTTAGGCTTTATATTTTTCCTTTTCATCTTACTGATAATGTTTTTTATAAAAGAATTTATTTTTCTTATGTTCTATCTCAAATAACAAAATTAAAATTGAATATTATACTCAATATTGTTTGTTTTTTTTGCTCTTAAGAAATTAATTTCAGTAAGATGTTTGTCACTTTCTTTGCCTTGATGCAAAGAAAGTAACCAAAGAAAAATCAAGAACGGCATGATCGCTCCGCGCATCCGTTCTGGCCAACGCCTCCTTCTGTGTGGCTTGCTTTATCATTTGCAGCCAATATTTAATTATAATTATTATCCATGCTGCGTACTTTTTGTTACAATGCTTTACGGTAGCAGGAGTATCATGTGCACCGGCGGCGCCTGGCTTATCATTGAACTTAACAGCGTGAATCTTTTTAAATGTTGATTAAAAGGTACTGATTGAATTTAAGATCAAGGCTCAACTGCTGAAGAAACAACATTACAACAGCTTAATCAAGGCGTGTGCACGGATGTGCTGTATTATCATCCGTGCTTGAACTTTCTTTGGTTACTTTCTTTCTTTCAAGAGAAAGAAAGTGACAAAACATCTTAATAGAAATAATACTTAATAAGAAAAGAAAGAACAACAATCATTATAAAAATAAACTCCTACCATTTTAGTAGGAATTATTTATTTTGCCGCTGCAAGCAATCACTCAATTAGTAAAATAAAGATCACTCATGCGAAAAATTAAATGCATATTCTATAGCATAACACTATTGCTTTTTCCTTTATTAAGTTTCAGCCAGCAACGCCCGAATATTATTTTAATAATGGCCGATGATATGGGCTATTCAGACATTGGTTGTTTCGGCAGCGAAATACCAACGCCTAATCTGGATAGGCTTGCATCAAAAGGCATTCGCTTCTCGCAGTTTTATAATGGTGCAAGATGCTGCCCCACAAGAGCCAGCTTATTAACCGGTTTATTTCCACACCAGGCAGGCATTGGCCAGATGACAGAAAACACAACCGATACATCAGCCTATCACTGGGGAACAGATGGCTACCAGGGTTATTTGAATCATCATTGTGTAACACTGGCTGAAGTATTAAGCACTGCAGGCTATCATACGTACATGGCAGGCAAATGGCATTTGGGTATGCAACAGGAAGACAGGTTGCCTTTGCAACGTGGCTTTGAAAAATATTATGGTGTGTTGGATGGAGCGATGAGTTACTTCAAACCACAGGGCGGCAGAAGCTTATGGTATATGAATACAAAACAGCCGCCGCCATCAGGCAATTATTATACAACAGATGCCTTTACAGATTCTGCCATTGCATTTGTACAGGAACAAAAAGATAACAAGCCGTTCTTTTTATACCTCGCCTTTAATGCACCGCACTGGCCTTTACAGGCAAAGCCTGAAGACATACAAAAGTTTGCAGGCATGTATGATAAAGGATGGGATAAAATCCGTGAAGACAGATATGCGCGCCAGCAACAGATGGGTATTGTAACTGCTGATACAAAACTATCACAACGTGATACTTCAGTGCGTGCATGGGATGCGTTAAGCGGCCAGGAAAAGAAAGACGTTGCGTATCGCATGCAGGTGTATGCAGCGCAGGTAAGCCGTATTGATCAAAATGTTGGCAAACTGGTTGCGATGCTGCAAAGCAAAGGCGTGCTGGATAATACGCTGATCATTTTTTTAAGCGATAACGGCGCTTGTCCTGAACCTTATAAAGAGCTTGGCGGTGGCGCACAAAGCGATATCAATAATCCTGAATTATCTACTGCAATATCTTATGGCGAAGGTTGGGCCAATGCATCCAATACACCCTATCGCAAATGGAAACGCGAAACAGAAGAAGGCGGCATCTCCGCTCCTTTCATTATGTACTGGCCAAAAGGTATTGGGGCAAAAGAAGATAATTCCATCGTAACAACACCTTCCTACCTGCCGGATATTATGCCAACATTTATTGATGTGGCAAAAGCAAATTATCCAACAACCTATAAAGGCAATTCTATTTACCCGTTAGCCGGCAGAAGCCTTGCTCCTGTTTTTAAAGGTGATAGTTTATCAAGGCACACTTATATGTTCTGGGAACATGAAAGCTGGCAGGCAGTACGCAAAGGTGATTGGAAGGCAGTAAAAGATAAAAAAGGAACTGCATGGAGTTTGTATAACCTGTCAACCGACCGTGATGAAGAACATAATCTTGCAAATGCACAACCGGCTATTTTAAATGATCTCGTTACACATTGGGATCAATGGGCAAAAGATAATTTTGTTTTTCCCAAACATGCAGATCCGAATGATACAAAGGTTGAATAATCAAGCCCCCGAGCCCCCGCCCCTAAAAGCGAGTAATTAAATCAAACTAAGAATAAAGCGCGAAATATAGTAAGCGTTAGCAATACAACAGGTCAATATAATAAAGCAAGCAACACAGAGGGAGGCGCAGGCCAGACAAATACAAAGTATTCATTGAGGCCATTGAAAAATAATTGTGCACGAAATAAAACGCGCGGAGCGATCGGGTTTGTCTTGATTTTTCTTTGGTTACTTTCTTTGCATCAAGGCAAAGAAAGTGACAAACATCTAATAGGAACTAGTTAAGAGACAAAGAAAGTGACAATTAAACATCCTATTGTTGCTCCAACACAAGAATATTATTCAACATCTTTTTTGTTGACTTATCCTGTAATGTTTGCTGATTACCTGGAATAGCAGTTTCAGGATTCGGCCAATCAAGGCTATACAAATTACTATTGTTGATATACACTTTACGTGTAATTGTCTGCGACCAGTATTGCCAAAAAGTTGCATACACACCCGGGTATGCATCATAAGACCAGGTTCTTCGTTGAGCTGCATTCGCCATAAAACTAACAGCATCCAGGTGGCCATACACAGTTGTATCCGGTCTTGCAATACCAGCCATATCAGCAAGCGAATACATGAAGTCAGGAAAATCAACAAGCCCTGTATCAACGCCCTTTCCAATGCCTTTTATGATCAATGGCACATGCGTTCCGGTTTCCTGTGTTGTACCTTTCCCACCTTGTACACTTACAATCTTACCTGATGCATTTTTCCATTTTGATGTAATACCGGCTGGTGTGCCATTATCGCCAACAAATACAACATACGTGTTTGATAAAACACCTAATGAATCTGCATGATGCAATAATTTTCCAATCAGTATATCCATGTATTGCATCATTGACGGATAAAAATTACCACTCGCTCTTTTATTGAATGGATTTTGTATCCATGCATTGAACTGCGCATCAAGCGGCGTTGGGCAAAACGGTGCGTGACAAAGTGCAGATGAATAATACAGGAAGAAAGGCTTTTGGTGTGTCTTTGCATTATCCATAAACTTTTCACTGTACGATTCGTACAAATCAGGTCCATAAAATTGATTGGTAAAAGTTGAATCCCAAAACTTGCCCTTTGTACTGTCTGATGATACATGCGGGTGAAAATATCTCGGGTGATTTACATCATCATCACCATGTTCTGAAAAAGGATCTTCTGTGTAATCAAATATGATATACTTATCAAACCCAAACGAGTGAATGGATGCATCGTTCCCGGTGATCTGCCATTTACCTGCAACGCATGTTGTATAACCATTATCATGAAATAAATTAGCAATGGTTTTTTGAGTAGAATCCAAAAGGCCCCAGCGTGTATAGTTACGTTGATTATACTTTCCTGTTAATAACGCGATCCTGCTCGGACTGCAAATGGGACTTGAATGACAGGCTGTAAACCTTGTACTGACTGATGCAAGCAGATCAAGGTTTGGTGTAACGTATGATTGGCCTCCATCAAACGCCGGGTTTTCATAGCCAACATCATCGGCAAGAATAAAAATTACATTCGGTTTACGGTTCACTGCAAACGAAGCGTTCGAAGCATTTTGAACAGTGCTTTCCTGGTTGATAAAATCTTTTTTACATCCGGCACAGAACAATATCAATAAAAGCAGTACGGAAATTCGGTTTTTCATGATCGGGCTTTAATTTTTTCAATTTATAAAACCAAATTTATGAAGGTGAAGCTTTCATCCCATCTTGATTTTAGTTTCTTTTGATCGAGTGAAAAGAACAAATAATTTTTTATAAAAAATGTTTGTCACTTTCTTTCTCTTGAAAGAAAGACATGCGAAGCATTCATCGAGGCAATTAAAAATAATTATGCACGAGATAAAGTAACCAAAGAAAGTTTAAGCACGCATGATAATACAGCACATGCGTGCACACGCCTTGATTGAACTTTTGTAGTATCGTTCCTTCAGCAGTGAACCTTGATGTTGTCTGACCATGATTTATAGGATTGATCTGATTTCACAGATTATTAAAAATTCAACAAGCAATCCATCAATAATCAAAGCCACACAGAGGGAGGCGCTGGCCAGACAAATACAAAGTATTCATTGAGGCCATTGAAAAATAATTGTGCACGAAATAAAACGCGCGGAGCGATCGGGTTTGTCTTGATCTTTTCTTTCGTTCTTTCTTTTGTATCAAGACAAAAGAAAGAACAACACTAAATTGAAAACAAATCATAAAATCCAATCAACATCTTATTTAAGAAAGTGGCAAAACAATTATAACAATAAAGCTTACAATTCGTTTTACACAAACAATATTGTAAAATCAAATTTATATCTTAGCAATACTAACATTATGACTACCCTTTACATTCTGTTTGCCATCACAATAATTCTATTAATTATTCTAACTATAAAATCATTTACCAAAAATGCAAATGATGCAAAGCTTGACGCATTTATCAACATCAGCAATGAAAAATTAAATACAATAAGCAACGATGTAAAACGCATAGAAGAATCCGTAAAAAAAGAAATCTCATTTAATAGGATTGAAACAACCAATCAATCAGCAAGAGCAAGAAATGAATTAACGCTGGCACTTAGTTCATTCAAAACAGACCTTGCCGAAACCATACAACAATTCAACAGTATACAGAAAGACAATTTCTATGCGTTGCTTAACAAGCAAAGCGAACAAAATGAAACCACTGCAAAAGGCTTGAATGAAATGCGGCAAACGCTGGAGCAAAAAGTAACTGCCATGCAAACAAGCAATGAGCAGAAGCTGGAACAAATGCGCGTTACCGTTGATGAGAAACTGCAGCAAACATTGGAAGCAAGGCTTGGCGAAAGTTTTAAGCTTGTAAGCGAACGCCTCGAAGCCGTGCACAAAGGCCTCGGCGATATGCAACAACTCGCCACCGGCGTTGGTGATTTAAAGCGTGTACTCAGCAATGTAAAAACACGCGGTGTTATGGGCGAGTACCAGCTCGAAGCCATACTCGAGCAAACCCTCACCCCCGACCAATACGACAAGAATGTAAAAACAAAATCCGGCAGCAATGCCATGGTAGAGTTTGCCGTAAAGCTACCCGGAATAAGCGTTGGCACCAACGGTACCGCAAGTGCGGTATGGCTGCCCATCGACAGCAAGTTTCCCAAAGAAGATTATGAGCTGCTGCTGCAGGCTTACGACCATGGCGACGCCACACTAATAGAAGAAAGCCGCAAAGCCTTTGTACGCGGCATAAAAAAATGCGCTGCCGATATCAGCAGCCGCTATATTGACGCACCCAACACCACCAGCTTTGCCATACTCTTCCTGCCCTTCGAAAGTTTATATGCCGAAGTGCTGCGCACACCCGGCCTCTTCGAAAGTATACGCACCGGTTGCAACATCAACATAGCCGGCCCTACCACGCTCAGCGCCTTCCTCAGCAGTTTACAAATGGGTTTCCGCACCCTTGCCATAGAAAAGCGCAGCGGCGAAGTATGGCAGTTGCTCAGTGCCGTAAAAACCGAGTTCGGGAACTTCAGCGGCCTGCTGGATAAAGCACAAAAGAATATACAAACAGGTCTTGACCAATTAGAGAATGTAGTGGGTGTAAGAACACGTGCTATCGAAAAAAAGCTAAAGAATGTGGAACTGCTGAATCAGGATGAAGCAAAAAACATATTGCCTGAAATATTAAACGGCGAGTTAACTGAAGATGACGATATAACAATAGATGAAATGAACGTACCAAAGCATAATCCATAGTCATAGTTTGGCCTCCCTCTCTCACTTGTGGAGAGGGAACGAGGGTGAGGTATCAGTTGGAAGATGTGGTAGGCAAACGCACAAAAGCTATTGAAAGAAGATTAAAAGATGTGCAGGTGCTGAACAATGAAGGAACATTAAATATATTGCCAGAACTAAACAATGAAACAATTGCTAATGATGAAGATAGTTTTGTGTTACCAGCAGTTGTATTTCAATTAAGCACGATTGTGTCAATCCCCTATGCTGTAGATTTTCATGGCAGCATAATTAAATGCAAATGATAGAACAAGCACTCTGAATCTGGAAATTATTTGTGATTGAACGGAAGATGAAATATCTTTTTACTAAATATAAAATCAATGACCGAAAATTATAAAAAAGCATTGAATCGTATTCAGAAAGCAAAACAACAAAATTTGAAAGAATTAGATTTGTCCCAACTAGAATTATCCGAATTTCCAGAAGAAATATCTAATCTAGTAGAATTAACTAAGCTCGATTTAAACGATAATCTATTGACTACACTACCAAAATCTATTGGAAACTTGGTTAATTTAAATGAACTCAATTTAATGGAAAATAGCCTTACTGAGATTCCTGAAACAATTCAAAATCTAAGTCAATTGACTAACTTGAATTTATATGGTAATAATTTAAAGAATGTTCCAAAAGCTATTGCGAAGCTAAATAACTTGACTAATCTTAATTTAAATAACAATCGTCTTACAGACTTACCTGATTTTATTGGAAATTTAATGAATTTAAAAAGTTTGGCAATAGGGTCAATTGAACTGAATGCAGTTCCTGCATTTATTGAAAATTTGACTCAATTAACAGGCCTTTATTTACAAAGTAATCGACTGACTGTCTTACCTGATTTTGTTGGCAAGTTAACTAACTTAACTGAGCTTAGCTTATATAATAATGAACTTATAAAACTTCCTGAAACATTGGGAAGTTTAAATAAGTTGACGATGCTTCTCCTTAATAATAATAAATTAAACTCATTACCAAAATCTATAGAGAACCTAACTAATTTAGAACAGCTTACTTTAACAGAAAATCAGTTTAAGGTGGGCGCAGAAGTATATACCCTACCTGCACAAGAGCAAATATCAGAAATACTTAAATGGCAACGAGCACAACAGGCGGGAACTTTAATGTCAATTTATGAAGCCAAAGTGATTTTTATTGGCGAAAGCAATTTTGGGAAAACCCATTTGATTGAATTACTTAAAGATGGCGAGATAAAAAGAAAAATAGCCACGACACATGGAATTGAACGTAGTCATATTTTAATTCCCTATAAAAATAAAAGCATTACTCTTAATATTTGGGATCTTGGCGGTCAGGAATTCATGCGCAGCACACATCAATTCTTTTTTTCAGAAAGAACTTTATATGTTTTAGTAACTCTTGCTCGCAGGGAACGTAATGAACTGAATCACTGGTTAAAACTTGCTGATCAATTAGGTAATAAAGCACCCGTACTCGTTGTTATTAATAAAATAGACATTGACCCCCACGATTTGGATAGAAAAAGTCTTGAACGCGATTATCCAAATATTGTTGGTTTTGCCCGAACCAGTATCAAAGATTGTAAAGAAGCAACAGCAAGAAATTCGCTTAATGTTTTAAAAGAAAGAATAATAGAAATTGTAAGCGATGAAGATTTAATGCCTGGAGTTTTTGAGCAACGTCCACCTGATTGGTTTATAGTTAAAAAAGAATTAGAAAAACTTGAAGCTAATGGGATTGATTTTATTACCTATGATGAATACAAAAACCTAAAATTCATTAAAGAACTACCTGAAGAAGATCGTAAAAGTAACCTCAAGTTACTCAGCATGATCGGTGCTGTTGTTAGTTTTGTAGATGACCCACGTCTAATCGATACTAACGTTATCAACCCACAATGGATTATGGATGGTGTATATGCAATCATTAATGATCCCATAGTAAAAGATAGAAATAAGGGTCGACTACTTATTAATGATCTTGAGCGTATATTACCGGAACAAAAGTTTCCAAAGGCTAGGCATGCGTATTTATTGGAGCTCATGAAAAAATTTAATCTATGTTATGCAGCAAAAGACCAACTAGATATTTATTATATCCCTGATCTTTTTGAAGATATTGAACCAGATTTTGAATGGAATAGTAATGCATCAATGCATTTCCGCTATAATTATGATGACTTTTCACCTGATGCATTTATGACACGTTTTATTGTTGAAATGCATCAAGATATGATCGAAGACAAACGCTGGCGAAGTGGTGTTTATATTTCAAACGGATCGTGTTGTGCAAAAGTTTACCAAACTTATCGTAAGAATTATATACATGTTGAAGTGATAGGAAATAAAGGTGAAGGTCGTAGTTATCTCTATGCAATTCGTGAAATTTTCCGTAAGCTTCATAAACCCTTTCCACAAATGCAAATCAAGCAGGAAGTATTATATAAAGAGTACTGGATTGATTATTTACAATTAATAAAACTGGAAGATAAAAACAAATCTTATTATCATATTGAGCTTGATGAAGACCTTCCTGTTACTGATATTTTGAATGGATATTCTACACCAATTGATAGGAAAGGTTCACAAAGGCATATAAAAATATTTTTAGCATCTTCTGCAGAACTAAAGGAAGAAAGAGAGCAATTTGAAATTTTCATTCATAGGGAAAATCAGCAGCTTTACAAAAAAGGTATTTTTATTGAATTGATACTTTGGGAGAATTTTATTGACGCAATGTCAAAAACTAGATTACAAGATGAGTACAATAATGTAGTTAAAAACTCAGATATTTTTGTAAGCTTATTTTTTACTAAAGTTGGAAAGTACACTAAAGAAGAATTTGAAACTGCTTTTGGCCAATTTAAAAAAACTGGAAACCCTTTAGTGTACACTTATTTTAAAGACGCTCCAATTACAACCGAGAAAATTACAAAAGAGATTAAAGGTCTTTTAGCATTTAGGCAAAAATTGCAGGACTTAGGTCACTTCAGAACTATCTATAAAAACATCGATGAGTTGAAGTTTCAGTTTAAAAATCAACTTGAAAAAATATTACCAGATTTGTGAGCAAATGTTTTGTCCCAGCAGGGTCTCTCTAGTTCGGCGTAGAATGTGCAACTGTTTGGCGTAGTCTCCAGACTACGTCAAAGCGTAAGCAATTTTCAGATTTGCGTTTAACTTCCAAAAGAAAAATGTTAATTGATTCAGGCGTCGACTTATTTGTTGCTTTAATTATTCTAACAATTAAATCAGAGATTTAAAAACACAATAACGTAGTCTGGAGACTACGCCAAGCATCTACAAAAAATCAATTTCAACCCTTCCCCATGTCTCTTTACAAAGCCCTGTCGGTAAGCAAGAACATTGGGAGCAATCTGAGCGCAAAAATCCGCTCAATTCCTTAACTTCAAATAATATTTATAAATGACTGTAGATGAAAGTATTTATTATATTATAGTAACAATTGAGTTATGATTAAGTCAATACTTATGGCAAGTCCAGATGGCCAACCTAGTTCTTTCGGTTTTATAGTATTTATATTAATAGTGTTAGCGTTAATATATTTTCGTTTTGTCGCCCCTCGAAAAAACAAATTAGAGAATATTTCAGATAACAAAAAGGTTGAAAATAATTCAGCAAATAAAATTGTTGCTAAACAACAAATTTTTATTAATTATAGGAAAGAAGATAGCAGCGGGTATTCGCTTGCATTGTATAATGAGTTGTCAAAATGGTATGATAAAAATACAATATTTAAGGACTTTCATAACATTGAGCCCGGTGAAGATTTTGAAGAAGCAATTGACAATGCGCTTAATTCTTGCAGCATTTTGCTTGTAATTATTAGTGATAGGTGGTGTGAAATTTTAAATAAAAGAGCCAATAGTATTTCTAATGATTTTGTAAAATTAGAAATAGCAACAGCGTTATCAAAAAATATATATATAATACCAATTACATTAAATGGTGCAACTATGCCTACAGAAATAGAGCTGCCAGACGATTTAAAAAACCTAATTCGTAGACAGTATCTAAATATTGATCAAACCAGATTTGAGATTGATATAAGAAAACTTGTGCAAATAATCGATAAAAGATTAAATATTCAGCGTGCCGTTTAAATCCCGTTGCAATCCCGTATCTATCTTAAAGTTTGTAACTTTTATTAAGCATTCACAATACAATAAGAGAAGTTTAAAACTTCAAAATAAATCAAGCGAAGTTGCAAATTTTTCTTAGCCTTCTAACAATCATTTTGGTGCTAATTCAATTAAACATTTCCTGTTATAATAAAATCTTGCACTGCTATACAAATAATCTTTTGCATGTTCAACGATGCCTGCACGAACAGGATTGTTGTGTATATAATCTGTTCTTTGCCGCCACATTTTTTCCAGCTCGGCGAAGTGTTCGGGTGTCTCGGCAAAGTTTGCAACTTCTCCGCATCTATCCTAAAGTTTGTAACTTTTATTAGGCATTCAACAATACAATTAAGAGAAGTTTAAAACTTCAAAATAAATCAAGGAAAGTATAATATTCAGAAAAAAACATGTTGTTACTTTATAACATGTTGAGGTGTTTTTTTATAATGACAATTTTTTTTAGCAATGCTGTATTTGCACAGGAAATAAACCAGGAAAGCTATAAAATATATTCCTCATTAATCAAGTCTAAGATTCGGAATTCGAGTAAAGCAAATGTGGTCTTAAAAAAATTAGTAACAGATACACTTGATTTTTTTGAACTCAGAAATATAATAAACCTTATTCAACATGAAAAAGAAGAACTATATTTTTCTCAATACAGCATTCTGCCCGATTTAGAATATAGTAATCAAAAAATTGACAGTTTAACCAAACAGCAAATATTAAATTTCTATTCTATTGCATATGAAGGGGGCACATTAGAAAACTTATTTGATGTTAATTCAAAAATTATTTTAGTAAAAAAATTACCTGATGCCAGGTATGGAAAAAATTATTATCACCGTATTATTAAACGTTGGCATAAATTCTATGAAAAATATCCGGACGCTGGATTTGTCTTTAGATTTTCAAAAATTTATTTTCCGGAAAAAAATAAAATTGCAATTTTTATGTATGCTTATGGTGGAAAAGGGTTTATGGGAGGAACAGCACTTACAATAATGGAACGTAAAGAAGATGAGTGGAGCATAAAATATGAACTTGATTTAAGCAATCAGACAGATTAAATTCCATGGTTCGGCTAAATGTTCGGGTGTCTGGATGAAGTTTCAATATGCAGGTTACTTATTAGCTAATTCATCAAACATTTTTATCCTGCTCTTCCGCCTTTGTTGGTGTTGTCACCAACAAGGATTTCATAAACGAAATCATTATTCATATAATCGAATTCGTTGGTCACAAGACCAACGAAGGCATCGATCAAATTTGTATCTTCTATACATGAAATATAATCTTGCGTTGGGCGAGGTGTTCGGTCGTTCGGGAGATAATTTAAAGATTTTATTACTCTCCGCCTTTGTTGGTGTTGTCACCAACAAGGATTTCATAAACGAAATCATTATTCATATAATCGAATTCGTTGGTTACAAGACCAACGAAGGCATCGATCAAATTTGTATCTTCTATACATGAAATATAATCTTGCGTTGGACGAAGTGTTCGGTCGTTCGGGAGATAATTTAAAGATTTTATTACTCTATACCTGAGCTATAGCTGACTTATACCTGAGTTATAGCCGAGTTATAGCTGATGAACTCCCATGTTAAAGGCATGTAGACCTATGCCAGAACAATAGATAATGCGTATTTCTCTTCTCCGCACAGTCTCTTTAAAGGCTAGTGTGTGCAGGCTAAAAGGACTGTGCGGCTTCATGCGTACAATCCCTAGCTCGGCGAAGTGTTCGGTGTCTCGGCGAAGTTTGCAACTTCGCCGCATCTATCTTAAAGTTTGTAACTTTTATTAAGCATTCAACAATACAATAAGAGAAGTTTAAAACTTCAAAATAAATCAAGCGAAGTTGCAAACTTCGCTTAGCCTTCTAACAATCATTTTGGTGCTAATTCAATTAAACATTTCCTGTTATAATAAAATCTTACGCTGCTATACAAATAGTCTTCTGCATGTTCAACGATGCCTGCACGAACAGGATTGTTGTGTATATAATCTGTTCTTTGCCGCCACATTTTTTCATAACTCAATTCAACTGCATGATAACCTAGCTCGGCGCAGTGTTCGGGTGTTCGACCAGTTTGCAACTTCTTTTACCTATTAAGCAGGCAAGAAGTTAGAGACTTCGGTGTAGTGAAGTTATAGCTGATAAACTACCATGTTAAAGGCATGTAGACCCATGCCAGATCAATAGATAATGCGTATTTATGCTGTCTTCCTTCTCCGAATGTCTCTTACAAAGCCTACTGCGCACAGCCAAAGGACATTCGGCCTAGAAACACAAAAGCCCATAACTTTCTTCTTAGAAATTGAAACCTTCAGTCATAGTACGTTGTTTATAGCACTACGGATAATTCTAACCACTTTACCTGAGCGAGTATTAAAACAAACAAAGCAAGCCCCACAATAGGTGCCTTGTAATGTATATACGGATTAGTAATTAAACTGATTTCCTGGCAGTGGCTACAAGCACTATACCACCAACCAATAATATGGCGCCTGCATAAGGAGGCCAGTTAACTGATTTTTGCTTATCTGCAGATATTTGTATTGGCCCTGCGTCAACTACTTTTTCTCTTTTTGTGTAGGAGAAGCCTGTCCATATTAGCATTACAATGCCGATAACGATTAATACAAGTCCTATTGTTCTGTTCATAGTTATAAGGTTATATCAATCACTAAAAGAATTATGCCAAAAAATTTCAGTGAATACTTTTTTCTCTTTCGAATGTATATTCAGCAACGTCATGTGTGTAAGCAAACACATCGCGGGAAACAGGAAAAGAAGTATAAAAAAGTACTTATATTTATAATAGCACTTTCTAATTATAAAGAAAATCTACGCACCATGAAAATTAAATGCTGTTTTATTGTAACCCTGGCAGCAGCGCTGGTTGTGGTTTTCTCAGGTTGTTCAAAAACAGCTCCACAAAAACAATCCACTTTAATTGCATGCTATCCTTTAATAAGTGATGGCGTTGACAGTATGGGGCTTAACCCTGCTATGACTTTGGAAAATGCTCCGTTTGAAAAAGGTGGAGTTTACTGCAATGGAATTTATCCTGGTTCAAATCCGGGTTCTTATGTTGCCGCAACTCCATCCATTAATTTACTGAACACGAAATCCTTTTCTGTAAGCATGGATTTTTTTGTATCAGAAATAAAAACCCAGCCTGTCTGGATTATTGGTAGTAGTGGCAGATGGATAGGGTTTTACCTGAAGGCTGATGGCACTGTTGCATTATTATATAATAATTGGGACTACTTAACAACCTCAATAACTTATTCAGTAAATGAATGGCACAATGCGAAAATTTCCTTTGATGGCACTACGGCAAATATATTTCTTGATAGCAGTTTAGCTGGTTCGCTGAAATTTGGTAATGGCTATGTTGAATTGAACGGACCGGATACTCAAACTGATACTGACATAGAAACTATTAATTACAGCAACGGTGACGCATTTGAGGGCTATGTAAAAGATTTGAAAGTTTATAACCTGCAATAAGCAACCCTCGCCCTTGTTGGTGTTGTGAGGTTGACCGAGAATAATTTTTTACACTGTTTGCTTTTTTTAGTGAGTAATTAAATAACTAATTGCTAAAAATAATAATATTTATTAGAAAAGTTATTGGTTGTCTTTTTACCCTCAGCCCGCCCTTGTTGGGGTATCTTCTTATCTTGTTTGTAACAACATCAACAAGGGATTCAATAAAAGAATCATATCCATTTTAATCAATGAAGGCATAACAAATCGGAACTTTAAAACATGATGAGATAAAAACTGCTATTGAATTCCGCAACAATAATTTTCTAAGATACTAAGTATAACAACCTACTTTTATCGGAGATTTGAAACCACATTACTTAAAAAATTTATGGGTATAGAAGAAATAATATTAATAGCCCTGGTGCTTTTGGTTTTGTTTGGCGCAAAAAGAATTCCCGAAATGATGAAGGGCATAGGAAAAGGAATCAGCCAGTTCAACGAAGAAAAGAATGCTACGGATGACAAAGAGGATGAGAAGGATTAATTGATGATTTCCCCGGCTCGGCGAAGATTCGGGTGTCTCAGCGAAGTTTCCGCCACGGCGGACAAGTGTAACTTCGCCGCATCTGTCTTAAAGTTTATAACTTTTATTCCTCCATCTGGCGCAAGTATAAGCCGCAGACCTTTTGAGCGCAACTACATGTGCGTTGCTTTGTAAAGTGTAAATACAATAAGCACAAACTAGCCTGTCTGCTTAGCATCGTTACTTATACTTGCGCTGGTTTGTGAATAAAATCTCAAATACTCACATGTTTCATTACTTATCTGAAAAGAATCTCATTAATCCCTTTAATACTTGGTCAGCTTGTTCCTGAACAAGCCAGTGTCCTGCTCCTGTAATTTTAACTTCATTTACATTACTGGCAATTAATCTTACATGATTTCCAAGAAACGGAGCGGTTGAATATTCACCTCCCATAGCCAGGAAAGGCATTTGAAGTTTTTGTTTCATGAATTTATGATTGTCGTCAACATCCTGCTGAAATGCTTTATACCAGTTTAAACTTCCTGCAATTGCACCTTCAACAGAATAGGATCTTATAAACTCGTCAGTCTCTGCTTTGTAAAAGGCGTCTTTATTCTTACCTGAATGTTGTGGCCAAAAATCATTTAAAAATTCTTTCTCGCGCCCTTCAAGCAGAGCTGCTGCAATGGATTGTTCAAAAAAGGCAATGTGCCAGCTCGCAGTTGTAACTTGTGTCCATACAGGTTCAATCCCCGGTAACATTGCATCCATTAATGCTACCTTCTTCACCTCGTTTGGATATTGCGCTGCATAAGCGTAGGCAACCATCAATCCAATATCATGGCCTGCCAGCTTAATACTTTTGTAACCCAATTTTTTTACCAGCTCATATATATCCGCTGCCATTGTTTTTTTATCGTACCCGCCTGCAGGTTTTCCGGATTCTCCAATTCCTCTCAGCTCAGGAACTATTACTGTGAAATGTTTGGAAAGCTCCGGTAAAATCCTGTTCCACACATACCAGTTTTCTGCGAAACCATGCAGCAATACAAGAGGTTCTCCTTCTCCGCCAATAATGTAATGAATGTTAACCCTATTTACTTTTACATTTTCATTCTTAAAATTTGCAGGCGGGGAAGCAGGCTGAACCTGCGAAATATGTTTTTTTTCAATAGCCATCTTATTTGGTTTTTGTATTTATAATCCCTGATCGTTCTCAATGGTCATTTAAGTGGGCAGCAAATATAAATATTCCTTCTCCGAATGTCTCTTCAGCAAAGCTATGTGTGCAGGCAAGGACATTCGGCAATCGAAATGAATTAATTTCCCTGCCCGGCGTAGTCTTCAAATCATGTTAGTTTCAATTACTGTCTTTAATTGTTTGAAGCTTTTCTGGCCCATTGACTTTGCTATAAAGTAATAGTTTATACCACTTTCACCTCTTAAAGTTATACAGTCATCTTTTATTACTACAGACTTTAAATTTTTGAACGATTCAATAACTGTTTCTTTATCAGTTTCAAGTTTAATAAAATCATTCTTAACACTTACTACAAGTTTTTTGTCTTTCATATAGCCGATATAATCAGCTACCTGTTTTTTTAATTTGTGATGTTCAGATATTTCAGTCAGTAAAAATATTGTGCACCCAACCACAAGCATCGCGGCTATAACTATTACAAAACTTAATGCAGGAAATCGTAATGAGATAATGTAAATGGTTACAACCACAATAATTGAAACTATTAAAAAAACAAAAGGCTTTCTGATAGGACTACTTTTTGCGGTATAAATAAGCTCCTTAAAATGTTCCGGATTAAAAGTGTATATAATTTCTTCTTCCACAATAAACAAACATAAATATTATTTCTGTCGCAGCAGGTTCTTCATGCATTGCCTCGGCGAAGTTTGCAACTTCGCCGCATCTATCTTAAAGTTTATAACTTTATTCGTACATCATTTAGCAAACAAAGAAGTTGCAAACTTCGCTTAGTCTTTTAATAATCATTTTGGTGCTAATTCAATCAAACATTTTCTGTTATAATAAAATCTTGCACTGCTATACAAATAATTTTTTGTCGCAGCAGGTTCTTCATTGCGTAGTCCTGTGCGCAGCAGGAGAACCTGCGTTAATTTAAAGGCATCATCAACAAAACACTAACTTGCTTACAGGAAAACAAACCTGATTTATATGACCACGAAAACTAAATTCTTTCTGCTAACCTTCGCTTTTATCATTTTAATAAGTTGCAAAACCAGTCAGATGAAACACTCATCCACTCCGGAAACCGGAATGTTTAAGGTAGAAATATTGTATCCGGATGGAGAAGGTAAAACCTTTGACATGGATTATTATGAAAAAAAGCACATGCCTATGGTTGCCGGATTTTTGGGAGGAAATTTAAGATTTTATGAAATTGATAAAGGCATAGCCGGCAGAACATCAAATGATAAAGTACCTTATGCAGCGATAGGTTATTTCTATATTACTGATACGGCTGAATATAATAAGGCGATAGCACAAAACATAAATGCGGTGGTCAATGATTTTAAAAATTATACTAACATCCAGCCCATTGTACAGATAAGTGAAATTAAACAGGTGATATATAATAATACTAAATAACGAATACAAAGAAGACATTGAATTAATGGGAAATATTCGTCTCGCCATATTGTCAATCAATGTTAGCGGAAATGTTTCATTTTCACTTATTTTATGCCAGGCCCTTGTTGGTGTTGTCACCAACAAGGATTCCATACACGAAATCATTATTCGTACTCGAATTCGTTGGTCACAAGACCAACGAAGACAGCGATCAACAACAGCTTGCATTCAATTTGTATCTTCCATACATGAAATATAATTCAACCTATCATCCGCAATTCATTACAGCAACCATTTTAGAATGGAAACATTTATTAGAACAAGATTCTCCAGGCCCTTGTTGGTGTTGTCACCAACAAGGATTCCATAAACGAAATCATTATTCATACTCGAACTCGTTGGTCACAAGACCAACGAAGGCAGCGATCAACAACAGCTTGCATTCAATTTGTATCTTCCATACATGAAATATAATTCAACCTATCATCCGCAATTCATTACAGAAACCATTTTAGAATGGAAACATTTATTAGAACAAGATTCTTTCAAAGATATTATCATCAGCAGTTTACAATTTTTACATAAAGAAGGAAGTATAGTTGTGTATGCGTTTATTATCATGCCAAATCATATACATATGATATGGCAAATACAAGATGGTTATATACAAGAGAAAATACAGCAACGCTTTTTAAAATTTACAGGACAGCAAATGAAGTTTAGAATGATTAATGAAAAGAGTAAAATCCTGAACGAATTTTTAGTAGAAGCAAAAGACAGAGCCTATCAAATATGGGAACGTAATTCATTAAGTATTGATTTATGGAGCGAGAAGGTGTTTATCCAAAAACTCGATTATATACATAACAATCCATGCAAACATCCCTGGCGTCTGGCAAAATATCCGGAAGAATACAAATATTCATCGGCTAAATTTTATCATACCGGTATTGATGATTTTGGTTTCTTAACACATTATCGCGGATGAATCTTTGTTGGTGACAACACCAGCAAAGGCATAATACTAAATAACGAATAGAAAGAATGCATTGAATTAATGGGAAATATTCGTCTCGCCATATTGTCAATCATTGTTAGCGGAAATGTTTCATTTTCACTTATTTTATGCTGACTTCACTTTTTTGTTCTTCTGAATCAATACTGCATACATAACAAAAACAAAAGCCACATAAAAGAATTGGCCACGGGATACGCCTACTCCGTATGGAAACCAAATGCCTGGAATAATATGCAGGTAAGATATTTCTTGTGGAAACAAAGCAATTAACATCAGTAAGGCTGCTGCTGAAGCTAATAGATCTTTCATGCCTTGCTTACGCATTCCCTGGAAGATAATAAATAGCATCAAAGCCAAAAGCAACAACCTGATGTAATCCGCAATTGTCTGAAAGTATGTATAAATGGAAGGTGAGATCCAGGAAATTGCGAGCAACTGGGCTACCATGAATAATAAAGCAAGAAGCGCAATAATTTTAGGCAGCCATTTCGGGTTATGCAGGTTAAACCATTCTCTCCAGCCCATTAACCAGCTGCCAAGCACCAATGGTCTGAGGATTGCTGGTCCAACAATATCATATTGATGGTTATTCTCTATATAAAACCAGGAGTAAACAGCCTGGTTAAGCCGCATCAATCCTAACAAAATTAAAGCTGCTATAAACCATTTACATGATTGTGTTGGGTTGCTGCCTCTACTCAGTAAAAACAATGTTATAGCCAGTAAAATAAATATTACCGGCCAAACAACTTCCACGATATAGCCTTTTATGATTTGCTCCCATTGAAATCTGTATTTTTTTCCGATATGGGTTTTTTCTCCAATGGTTGGGGCAATATGGATACCGCCTGCACCGTCACCCAGGCTGGCTGAACTCATCCACACCCTGAAAGCAATGGTAATATCCTTTTCTTTTTTTACATTTTCCGGCAGCAGGAACATACGGGGTTGAATACTGTAAACTATTGGAACTGTACCCGAAAAATCACCTGCACTACCCACAAGTGATCCATTAATAAATAGTTGATAGGCATCATCAACAGCGGGTGGTGCTGCGAAAGCTAAATTGTTTCCCGGCAAACTATCCCGTGCAATTTTCAGTCGGTACCAGGCGTAACCTGAATAGTTTGAATGTCCTTTGGCTGTCCAGCCCGGTATAAATCCTGAAAGCCCCACATCATCATCGTGTACTCCTGTAGGTGCAGTAAGGTCCATGTTTTCCCATTGTGAATCATCATAGTTGGATTCAGCATATTGCATATTATCCCTAGCTATAAATTTCCACGGACCGTTAAGTGTTATCAGATTTTTATCAGAACGCAATGTTTCCTCAGTAGTTGAGGAATAGGAAAGGTATATAAAAGTACCTGCTACCAGCAACAATGTGATAAATAGCATTAAATAGCAGAGCAAAAGCTTTTTTTTCATTTATTAAATGCGCATTAAAATTTTAGAGCCTGGCCTGATAACATTTCCGCTAATCCTTCTATTTGGCATAGCCTCCGGGCTACGTCAACACATTGCGGCGAAATGAATTACAAATTCAGCCGTAACATGACCTCCTGTAAAAGAGTCAGTATATGGAATTACAATAAAAAACACAGGGCCTCCGCAGCCTGGCATAAAAGCGCTTCGCAAAGACCCTGTGGCATGAAGCCTTGTTGCAAAAAACACTTCAGGTGAGCTTTGTATTTTTTGCTGTTTAGTTTTTCAATATCTTATAGCTGTAACCGGTTCTTATATTTATAATGTAATATATTCCAGGTTGTAACCGGCTTACGTCAATACTCCCGTTTCCATTGATCTTTTGGGTGGTTACTGTATTCCCGGTCCCATCTTTCAAAGTGTACGTTGTGTTAGCAGTTGACTGGATATTTATTTTATCTTTTACAGGATTTGGATAAATAGTAAAGTCAGCGGCTTGCTTTGCAGATGCAATGCTGTTGGATACAATAGCATTTTTTCCTGTTGTATCAGTTATACCAACCAGGTAAACCTGGTAATCGTCATTAAGGCCGGTAGTACTTCCCCCAAGCAAGTAGCTGTTTGGTGCAAATCGCACAATGCCGGCCAGCAGGTCATTGCTTATGTCAGGTACGTTTGCCTGCCATAACTTAACACCATTCTTATTTATTTTTTCTACATTAAAATTTAAAGGGCCATTTGCCGCAAATGAGGTACCGAATAAAACACCTCCATCATTTGTTTCTGCAAGCCCTGCAGTAAAATTGTAATCATAAGGAGTATAATCTTCTATTTGCCAAACAGGCTCACCTAATGCATCTTTTTTAACCACATGCCTGTATTGTGAATAATAGTAATCTTCGCCGTCATAATCTTCTTCAACAGTAAGGCCGTATAAAATATAATTTCCGTCACTTGTTTGCACAGCTTTATCATTCGATCTAAGTGTTACACGGGCACACAGTTGATACCATTCAGGTATTCCATTCATGTCAGCCTTTGTTAATCCTACACCGGCAAGGCCATCATCTGCCATAATAAATCCGCCATCTGAAGTATGTTTTACAGAAATATAACCATGCCCGGGTTGCAACGGTTGCACCCATATTATATTCCCTGTTGAATCAAGCTTTGTTAAACCTGCGCCTGATACCATAACAAATCCGCCACCCGGGATGCCATCAAGGTCATAAAGCTTCATATTATAATTTGTGCTGTAAATGGTTTTTTGCCATTGTATACTGCCATTTTTATCCAGCTTCACCAACCATGCATCAAAACCAAAACGGCTGGCAGTATCTGTTTTATCGCCCGAGATACCCGAGCTGGAATTTCCTGCAAGCAGGCAACCGCCATCTTCTGTTGCAAAAATACTTTCCAGGTCGTCGT
>Ga0206973_1015_pt1 | contig 49426 bp, 39 predicted proteins | sample Alteio_BWOrgHeat_83_FD_152927 | JGI IMG/M metagenome (GOLD analysis project Ga0206973, IMG submission 152927) | Enriched cells from forest soil in Barre Woods Harvard Forest LTER site, Petersham, Massachusetts, United States -... | ecosystem: Environmental > Terrestrial > Soil > Temperate forest >...
TAGCTGCCCATGTTATGCAAACTATACCCGCCAACTAAAACGCTGCCTTGTTTATCTCTTAAAATATTTACAGGAGAAAAGTTATCGCCGTTGGTTGATGCATGCGAGCCTGTCCAAAGAATATTACCATTCTTGTCTGCTTTAATTACTGTAACGCTGCTCACATAACTCTGGTTTGTTGTGCCCGCCATATAAACATTTCCTGTTGCATCAGTTGTAATATCAGAAGCAGCGCCCCCGCTTTTTGAGTACAATGAATCACTAAATGATGGTGCAGCATTGAAAGCAGTAAATTCATTCAGATCTCCTTTTAATGTAGGTCTTTGGCCACAGGAAAAAATTGCACCCTTACTGTTTTCTGCAATGCATGTAAGCGTGCCGGTTAAGTGAGCATTGTTATAAGAGATACTGTCAACAGGATTTCCGCTGTTATTAAAATCAACGATCTGGTAATCCTGGTAGCCGGGATAATAATTATTGGCATTTAAAGCACCTGCAACCAATGCATTGCCTGCAGTGTCTTCTGTTATTTGTATAGGATAATTAAAAGTTAAGTTTTGTGCAAGGGTGCCCCTGTAATAACTGTTATACAACATGCTTCCGTTTGCATTCAGCTTTACCAAAAACCAATCAGTGATCAGGCTTCCATCATTATTCATGTGTGTGCCGCACAGGTACACACCATTATTGCTTACATGTATTGCTGAGGGCGCATCAACGTCTGCATTGCCTTCATCAAAAACATAATAAACAGTTTGCGATCCGGCGCTATTAAAACGTATCAGCGCTGTCTTTGTATAATATGTTATTGAATCCTGGAACTGCGATACAAAATTTACATTTCCCATTGCATCAATTCCACCTAAATCATCGCCGGCAAACCTGTAAGCAGTGTTGCCATTTATGTTATGAATTTCTTTTGTCCATGCAATGTTTCCGTTACTGCCTGCAAACTTCACTATCACACCAACATTAAGCTGGGCGTAATTATAAGAGTCGCCGGTTACATACACATTGCCTGAAGAATCAATGCCCATTGAGCTTGCGTAATCATAATCATCGTCAAAAGATTTTGTCCATTTATGCACGCCGTTCTTATCAATTTTTGCAGCAAAAAAATCCTGCGGACCGGATACATAAGTTGCTCCATCGCCGCCTGTATATACATTTCCTTTGGCATCAATTGCTATGCCTTTTATATCTGCAGGACTAACAACGCCAATCTGTGTTTCCCAAATTTTGTTTGCCATCTTATCAAGCCTGACAATTGTTGGCTCGCCGTTATTGCCAATGAAATAAATATTCTCCGCTTTATCTACTACTATTTGAGGAATTGAAAATCCATCTGCGTGTGCCCATTGCTTATCGCCATGCACATCATATTTTGTAAGAACGGCTGCGCCATCTTCATTGGTTAAAACATAAAAATTATTATCTGCATCTGTGCACGTGAATGTGCTGTTGTTTGTTGCAGAAGTTGATGGCGTTAATATTTTTTGCCATTGGGGGTATAGTTGTGAAAAGCTGAAAAAAGGGGTGATTAAAAAGCATGCAAATAAAATTGCAGTTGTAAAGATCTTTTTCATTGGAAATATTTTTTGAGATGATTTGGTGATGCAAAATTTGATCATGTATGCCAGCAATACAATCGCTGCAAACAAGGAAAATCATCTACCGGAAAAAGGGGATTTTTATATAAGCTGATGTTTGGATTGAAAGAGTTTCAATCTTTGCAAAACGATCACGATGCTATGAGATTTTCACTATTAATATATTGCGGTTTGCTAAGCCTTGCGTGCATTGCGCAGGATGATGTGCACGCGGTTGACAGTATGCTGCATTTGCTTTCAACGGCAAAAGAAGACAGCAATAAAGTATTAACGTTGTTGCATCTTGCCAGTGAATATGAAAACAATAAAATTGATTCTGCAGATAAATATTATAGCGAAGCACTGCAAACAAGTGAGCAAATCAACCAGCCATTTTATATTGCCAAAACAATTACGTGGTACACATTTACTTTAAATAATAAAGGTGAATTAGATAAAGCATTGCAATTGAATTTGCACGCTTATGCCATTGCAAAACAATTAAACAATGCAAACCTGCTTGCATCAACACCTGCAAATGTTGCCAACACTTATTTTGCAAAAGGCGATTATGAAAATGCATTGAAATACTTCTTTGAAGCATTGCCAAATATTGAAGCCATCAACAACAAGGTCTTTTTGACTACAGTCTGCAATAATATTTCGGCTTCATACAGAGCCATTAATCAGTCTTCAAAAGCGCTTGTATATGCACAGCGTGCATTGGTAGTTTCATTGAGTAATGAAGACACAACAGGCATGGGAGATTCTTATCAGCAGGTTGGTAATTGTTATGGTGACCTGAAGCGATTTGATTCAACAATTGCTATGTATAAAAAAGCTGTGCAGATAAGTGATGCATTGCATGATGATTATTTAAAACGCACAACACTTGGTTCAATAGGTTTTAGTTTAATGAATGAAAAAAAATATGCTGAGGCAATTACTTATATCGATTCAAGCATTGCGCTTTCGAAAGCAGATGATGATCCGCTGCATTTTGCACAAGGCAATGAATATCTCGCTAAATGTTATCTGCAAACCGGCGATATAAATAAAGCTGACGCGATCATTGAGCAAATAATGCCGCTTTGCGAACAACACCGTTTTCGTGAAGTGTTGAAAGATGTTTACCTGGATGCATTCAATATTGCTGCACGCAAACAAAACTTCAGCAGGAGTGAAGATTATTTTAATAAATGGCAATCACTGAATGATTCGCTGATAAATGAAAGCATTTTAAAAAACACAACAGAGCTTGAAGCAAAATATCAAGCGGCACAAAAACAAAAACAAATTCTTGCACTGCAAAAGCAACAGGAGATAGAACAACTTCAGCTTAAACAAAAAAACATTTTCATTCTTTCGCTCGCAGGGTTGCTTGCATTTATTCTTGTAACATCAATTCTTATTAACAGGAATATTCAGCGCAAGAAATTACTGGCTGAAAAAGAAAATCAATTACATCAGCAAACAATAATTCAACTTCAGCAGGAGAAACAATTATCTGCTGCGGATGCCATGTTGCGCGGACAGGAAGAAGAACGCAGCCGCCTTGCAAAAGACCTGCATGATGGCCTTGGGGGAAGATTATCAGGAATAAAACAAAATTTAAATGCCATGAAAGGAAACCAGGTTATAACAGAAGAAAGTGCTTTTGTGCTCAATAAGATCATCAGCCAGTTGGATGGTTCAATTGATGAACTGCGTAATATTTCGCGCAACATGATGCCTGAAGCATTGATACGTTTTGGATTGAAAGATGCGCTGCATGATTATTGCGCAACGCTGAACGAAAGCAACCGGATCAACATAACTTACCAGGCATTTGGCCTGGATGATCGCTTACCCCAACAGGCGGAAATTATTGTATTCAGGATTGTACAGGAGTTGCTGAACAATATTATGAAACATGCTGACGCTAAAAATGTAATTGTTCAGTTGGTGAAAGATGAAACACGTTTGCATATTACAGTTGAAGATGACGGAAAGGGATTTGATACAAATAATTTAAAAAACGTGCAGGGCGTTGGATGGTTAAGCATACGCTCAAGAGTGGATTATTTTAATGGAACGATCGATATAAATTCTGCTGCACAAAAAGGAACATCTGTAAACATTGAATTTCAAAATGCACAATTAGCATGATTAACATTTTTATCGTTGATGATCACCCGATGGTGCTGGAAGGAATAAAATCATTGCTAGTAAATGATGCTGCAATTAAAATTACAGGTGTTGCTGTTAATGCTTTTGATGCACTTGATTTTTTAAAACATCATAATGATATTGATGTGGTATTGCTTGATATAAATCTTCCCGACATAAACGGCATTGAATTGTGCGCAAAGCTTTTGAAAGAATTTCCTGTCCTGCGCATTCTTGCTATGAGCACTTTTAAAGAACGCAGTTACATTGTAAAGATGATGGAGAACGGTGCAAGTGGTTATGTATTAAAAAGTGTTTCAGCAGATGAGTTGAAGAATGCAATTGAGCACATTTATAAGGGCAATATTTATCTTACTGCAGACATTGCGCAACTGATGGTGCAGGGCCAGCGTGAGAAAAATAAATTGCCTGTGCTTACATCAAGAGAAAAAGAAATATTGAGTTGTATAGCAGAAGGATTAACCAATAATCAAATTGCAGAAAAACTTTTTATTAGTCCGCTTACGGTTGATTCGCACCGCAAAAATTTACTCGCCAAGTTCAATGCAAAAAATACAGCTATGCTGATAAAGACTGCTGCTGAAAATCATTTGCTGTGATCATTCAAACAAAATTGTCAGTGCTTTGTAATAAGTTTTGTAACACTTATTAATATTCAACTCTAATTTATTTTTGCCCGAATACAAAACCTGATGCATAAATATTTTATTTCTGAAATGATCGTTGCTGTTGCATTGCTTGCACTTGCAGGAAATGTTTCAGCACAAAAAAGTGACAGCCTGATCTATCCCGATGAAACACATTTTAAAAACATTCAGCAATTAACTTTTAACGGCGATAATGCAGAAGCTTACTGGAGCTATGATGACAAGCAACTCATCTTTCAACACAAGGATGAGAAAGAAGGTATTATGTGCGATCGAATGTTTATTGGCATGATTCCGCAACATGGAGAAAAGTTTCAGTTCAAACAATTAAGCAGCGGCAAGGGCAGAACAACCTGTGGTTATTTTTTACCGGATGGAAAGCATGTTATTTATGCATCAACTTATTTAGGTGGCGATAGTTGCCCGCCAATACCTGACCGCACCAAATATGGCAACCGCTATTTGTGGCCGATATACGATAGCTATGATATTTTTTTAGCTGATACTTCGGGCAAAATAATTAAGCAGCTAACTAAAACAAAAGGTTACGATGCAGAAGGAACGCTGTCGCCAGATGGAAAGAAAATGATATTTACTTCTGTGCGCAATGGCGACCTGGATTTGTACATAATGGATTTGAAAACAGAAAAAGTTACTCAGATAACAAATGAATTAGGTTATGATGGCGGCGCATGGTTTAGTGCTGACGGAAAGAAAATTGTTTGGCGGGCAAGCAGGCCGAAAACACCGGAGGAAATTGCAGACTATAAAGATCTTTTAAGCAAAGGATTGGTTGCGCCCACACAAATGGAAGTGTTTATTGCCAATGCTGACGGCAGCGATCAAAAGCAGATAACAAATCTTGGACAGGCAAACTGGGCGCCTAATTTTACGCCTGATGGAAAGCATATTATTTTTTGCAGCAATCATGAATATGCGCATGGATTTCCGTTCAACATGTATTTAATAAACCTTGATGGCAGTGGCCTTGAAAAGATTTCGCACAGCAATGGCTTTGACGCTTTTCCAATGTTTAGTTATGATGGAAAAAAGATAATGTTTTCATCCAACAGAAATAGTGGCGGTGGTTATGATATAAATTTATTTATGGCTGACTGGGCAGAATAGCTTTCCAAACAACACTATTTTAAAGCAGAAATTAACCGGAACGGATGGGGCGTCGGCGGAGCAGCCATGAAGGAAGTACCGAGGAAGTATGAAGGAGAGTACAAGGAAGGCACCTAAAACAGCTTGCTTGTGTACTCCGGTACTTACACGGCTTAGGGCCTCCTGCTATAGATTTATGCTGTCAGTAAACGAACTCACAGTAAATTATTTAGTTTTGTTTGGAAGCAAATGGCACGAGCAGGCATACAACCGTGGTTAACCGTTTATGATGTTGAACGTGCAACAACATTTTATATGGCTGCATTTGATGCAGTGGAAACATACAGGCCTGATTCGCCCGGAGGATCAGTGGTGGGGCTTTCAATAAGTGGTGCAGAGTTTTGGCTAAGCAGCGGATCAACTACAGAGGAAAGCACGTCGCTTAAGGCCAATAATATCAGGATGATACTTGTTGTTGAAAACGTGGAAGAGATATTCAACAAGGCAATAGATGCAAGTGGCAGGATTATATATCCAGCAGGAGAAGATCATGGCTGGAAAACAGGACGCATTGAAGATCCGTTTGGAATGCATTGGGAAACAGGAAGACAAACAAATTAAATATTTACGATCATGTACAATTTTATTCTGGGGCTACATAATTTATTGAGATGGGTAATAATAGCATTATTAGTTATAAATATTATAAGGCATTTTACTGCTATTCAAAAGCCTTTTTCGGGCATTGATAAAAAACTCGGTCTTTGGTTAATGATCGCGGCGCATATACAATTAGTGCTTGGGTTGTTTGAGTGGTTTGCAGGTGCTTATGGCTTGCATGGTTTTATAAATAATGGCGCATCAGAGGTAATGCAAAACGGTACAGAACGTTTTTTTGCTGTAGAACATACTGTAAGTATGATAATTGCCATCGCTTTAATAACCATCGCAAGAGGTATATTCAGAAAAGATATTCCCGATGGAAAGAAGCATCGCCGTTGCATATTATTATATGTAGTTGCGCTTGTAATAATTATTGCTATGGTACCATGGCCGGGTATGGAAGGAATTGGCAGAAGCCTTGCACCAAAATTTTAAAAGATGTTTATTCATTTGGTTTTGCCAACATCATAATAAAATGGCAGTATTGTTGCGATAAGTTAAGCATTAATTTAAATGCTGCTTAATAATTTAGTAATGAAATCATATATAATTAGCATGCCCGTTTCTTTGAAAATTGTTTTATAATCCTTTTTTTTGCCGGAACTGATTAAAATAATAACCTGAAAAATACCACTGGCCTTTAGCTAATGTTTAGATGAAAACGATTATAGCCCACCTTTATTTATTCCGTGCCTGAGAAGTAAAAGAATTCTTCTGATGAATCTTTTGATTGCTTTCTGCGTATAAATATATACCTGGCTTATTACTGTAAGTGAGGATGGCGAAGCCGTAAATAAATACCTCAAAAAAATTTAATGAAAGCTAATATTAGTTGTATACATTACGCATAAATTTGATTAGCTACATTAACCGATTCCTTGTAAACCAGTTTATTTTGATTTAAATAAAACTGCCTTTATTTTTGATTTTAATAAATACGCAAACGTGGATTATAAAGAGCTCTGCTGTGAGACCCGGCTAACTAAAAAAGAAGGTTTCGATTTTAATATTTTTAAACTGTTCTTATATTTCCTGTTTTTCTGCGTTACATGTTCATCCTGCACATCTTATAAAAACATACCATATTTTGTAGATTTTCCTGATACTGCACAGCGTACTTCTGTAGAAACCCAGGCATTTAAAAGCCCTGTAATAAAACCAGATGATTTGTTGAATATTACAATTGTAACGGTTGATCCTGAAATAACGGCTCTGTTAAATAGCCCAAATATTGTAACGCAAACTATTGGATCGACTGCCAATTCATCTCCTGCCGGAATTACTCCACAGTCTGTATCGGGTTATCTTGTAGATAAGAATGGAGAAGTGGAATTACCTTTTGTAGGCAAGCTGAAATTAGATGGGTATACTACAGTAGATGCAAGGGAGGCCATTAGAACGGCCATGGAGAGATATGTAAAAAACCCTATTGTAAATGTGAAGTTCAGCAATTTTAAAGTAACCGTTTTTGGAGAAGTAGCGCGACCTGCAACATATATTATGCCTACTGAAAAAGTAACGCTGTTTGATGCACTTGCCCAGGCAGGTGATCTTACCATATTTGGAAGAAGGGATAATATTTTGGTTATAAGAGATACTTTGGATAATAAAAAGAATATGGTGCATTTAAACCTGAATTCAAAAAATATAATGAGCTCGCCTTATTTTTTCCTGCAACCAAACGATGTGGTTTATGTAGAACCGGCAGAATCTAAGGCAGCCAGCACAGATGCTGTACGAAACAGAAACATAACAATTTTTGCTTCAGTGCTAACGCTTTTAATAGTTGTTGCAACCAGGGTTAAGTAATTTCAAAACAGACCAATGAGTAATACTAAAAATCTGAGAAGGAAGGATGATGAGGATAATGATAATATCGATTTTCAGAAATTGATTTCACAGATACTTGATCATTGGCTGCTTTTTGTAATTTGCCTGGTTATTTCTATTGTTTTGGGAAGTGTATATATATGGCAATCAATCCGTTTATATCAAGTTCACGCCCAGGTATTGGTACAGGATGACCAAAGCACTAATAGTAATGCCTTCTCTTTTATTGGTGGCGCTCAAATGCAACAACTCGGAAGTTTATTTGGAATTAAAAGCAATGTAAATAATGAACTGGGCATATTGGAAACAAGAGATTTATTGGAAAAGGTTGTAAAGGATATGAATCTTAATGTTTCTTACTACGATGAAAACAGTATTAAATCTTTTGAGTTGTATAAAAACAGCCCTTTTAATGTTCAACTAATTCCTTTTAATGACTCAATAACAGACGCATCAATTAATATAAATTTTAATAAAGATCATAATTCATTTACGTTAAACGGTGATGCTAATATAAACCCGCTCAATGCAAAATTCGGAGATACGATTAGCATTTCAGGAGCTCGTTTAACGTTTGCAAAAACAGGCCTGCCTTTTCAGGGAGAATCTTATGCTATTTCAATAACCTCAACTGATGAACAGGTTGAAGGTTTATCAAAGCAAATTGAAACTGTCATCGGCAATGATCAATCAAGCATTATCAGCCTGGCGCTCACAACAAGCATTCCTCTTAAGGGAGAAGACATTCTTCAAAAACTGATTGATGTATATATTCAAAGAAACCTAAGCGAGAAAAATAAGATATCAGATAGTGCCCTCGCTTTTATCAAAGGCAGGGTTGATATTGTTTCCAGAGATCTGAATAACATTGAACTACAAATCCAGGATTTTAAACAAAAAAATAAACTTGCAAATATTGATGAGCAATCAAAAGCCCTTGTTAATACCTCAAGTGATTATTACAATAAATTAAATGATGTAGAGGTGCAGTTGAATATTGTAAAAACAGTATTGTCAGGTGTGAAAGAAGATACCAAACGCCCTATACCGGCTTTAATAAATACTGATCCTAATTTTGTATCGCTTGTTGAAAAATATAATACTTTACTTTCCCAAAGAGACAGGCTTCTTCTTTCAACAACCGAAAATAATCCCCTTGTTCAAAATATAACTGCTCAATTGGTTGCTGTTCGCGGGGATTTAATAAAAAATCTTGAAAATCAGCAAAATGCACTTCAGGTTACCCGCAATAATATAATGGGCCAAACTTCCCAGCTAAATAATTTTGTAAGTAATGTTCCCGTTCAGGAAAGACAATATGTGGATCTGTCAAGAGAAAGGGATGTAAAACAAGCGCTTTATCTCTTTCTTTTGCAGCAGGAAGAAACTACCGCAATTACCAAAGCTTCGAATATTCCCAGCGCCAGTATAATTGCTGTTCCCAAATCAGAATACAGGCCTTATTCGCCTTCAAAATCAATAGCACTTGCAATAAGTGTTTTGGCAGGTTTAGGATTGCCGTTTGCGTTTGTTATTATAAAATATAGCCTTGCCAGAACAATTGAATCAAGAGAAGATATAACTGACAGAACAGATTGTTCTATACTGGCAGAAATTGGCCACAGCGATAATATAGAGGATATTTTGAAAGATGAACATTCCCGTTCAGTCATAACAGAACAGTTTAGAATATTCAGGACAAATATGGATTTCCTGGTTTCACAAAAAAACTGTCCTAAAATATTGCTTACTTCTACTATGACAGGGGAAGGGAAATCGTTTGTGTCCTTAAATCTTGCCCAGGTTTATGCTTATTCAGGCAAAAAAGTCTTATTGATGGAAATGGACTTACGTAAGCCAAAACTTTCTTTAATGCTTAATATGCCAAATAATCAGGGTTTCACGAATTATATAATTTCTAAAAACGACAATATTTTTTCTTATATCAAACCTTACGGAAAAACTAAAAATACTTATTTGTTAAGCTCAGGAGTTATTCCACCTAATCCAGCTGAGCTACTTATGTCTCCGAAGGTTGATATAATGTTGGCAGAGCTTGAAAAAAATTTTGATATAATAATTATAGATTCACCACCTATTGGTGCTGTAGCTGATGCTCAAATATTAAGCAGATATACAGATATTAACCTTTACATTGTACGCCAGGGCTATTCGCATAAAGGAAGTATTGAATTGGTAAATGATTTATTGACAAAGAAAAAAATCTCAAACCTTTATATAATAGTGAATGATGTGAAAATGAGAGCATCCTCAAAGTATGGATACGGCTACGGATACGGGTACGGATACGGGTACGGTAATGGCAGTGAAAAAACAAAAAAGAAGAATGTGTTTCACTTGCTTAAGAAATAAATGGTGACCCTTTCTTAAGCCAAGCTTCAATATATGCCAAAGTTCAGCCCTGTAAGCAAAACAACACCATAAATGAAGATAGCATATCCAAAATAGATTATGTTCAGAATAAATCTTTGAGGAGTGCAAAATCATTAAGAAAGAATTTTTCAACAACCCTAATATTAAGAGGTATAAGCATAGGCAGCTCTTATGTTATGGTTCCATTGATAATTGATATATGGTTAACACTTATCAATACGGAATTTGGGTAAGCATTTCCACTGTTATCGCATAGATAATTTCTTTGATATTGACTTAGGTAATGGCTTAAGAAATAATTATGCAAAAGCAATTGCACATAACGATATTATTTCTGGCAAGCCTGTATTAAGCAATCTCGATAATGGTTCGTAAGTAACGCACTTCACAATCCTATTGCTATTTAATACAATTATAATAGTTTACTAATGAAAAAATTTGTAAAGTCAATACTAACTCATGAGGTTGCCAAAAGAGGCTTCTTATTTAATAAATTAACCGAAAAAAAAGAAATTAATAATTTAATTGAAAGCTTGCATCCGTATAAAACTGAACTAGAGCTGATAAGACTTGGTCCAAACGGAGACGGGGGTTACTTAGTTCCTAGTGATTTGGAAGGGATAGAAGCATGTTTTTCTCCAGGTGTAGATAAAATTAGCGAATTTGAGCTTGATTGTTTAAAATATAAAATGAAGTTGTTCATGGCTGACAAATCTGTTGAAAAGCCTAATTTGAATATACCTGAAGATAAGTACCATTTTTTAAAAAAGTTTATAGGGTGCACAAATAATGATGATTTTATTACGATGGACGAGTGGATAAAATTAAGTGGTGTGAATCAAGAGAGTGATTTATTACTTCAAATGGATATTGAGGCTAGTGAATATTACTCAATCATCAATATGTCCGATTCTTTGCTTAAGAGGTTTAGAATTATGGTAATTGAGTTTCATAAACTGCAAAATCTTTGGGCTCCTTTATTTTTTGATATGGCTAAAACTGTTTTTGATAAAATTTTACAGACGCATATATGCATTCATATACATCCCAATAATACCCAGGGCATTTATTTAAGTAATGGCATAGCCATTCCTAAATTAGCTGAATTTACTTTTATTAGAAAAGACAGAGTCGGGCTTAAAAATTATCAAAATCATTTTCCACATAAACTTGATTATGATAACACAACAAAAGAACATATTGTTTTGCCTGAATGTTGGTATAAGGCCCATTAGTATGGAGGGTATTTGATGATAAGCATTAAAAAAGGTGCATATTATGCTTTAACACAACGCATCTTTCCAACCCGCATTTATAAATTTAAGGTAATTTAAAGTATGTCAAAACTGAACCTTGCTAACAAAACAACTTCAATTAAAGAAAGTGTATCAAATATTGATTATTTTGAAAACCGATCAGTTAGAAACACAAAATCATTAAGAAAAAATTCTGTAATAACTTTAATATTTAGAGGACTCAGTATGAGTTGCTCTTATGTTATGGTTCCATTAGTAATTGATTATGTTAACACTTATCAATACGGAATTTGGGTAAGCATTTCTACTGTTATCGCATGGATAATTTTCTTTGATATTGGCTTAGGTAATGGCTTAAGAAATAATTATGCTAAAGCTATTGCTCATGACGATGTCATTCTTGCTAAAAGCTATGTAAGTACTGCTTATTTTTTGTTATTTGCCTTTTCTGGTTTGCTAATGATTATATTTCTTTCGTCGTTTGCGTTTGTTAACTGGTATGAATTTTTTAATGTTGATATATCTCTTTCCAAAGAATTAAGTATAACAGTTCTGATAGCTTTTGGCTTTCAAATAATATACTTTGCTTCAAACATGATCATTTCTTTACTAAATGGTGCTCAAAAGGCAGGCATTGCTAATTCTTTTTCGCCTGTTTCCAATGTAATTTCATTAGTTATTATCTATTTCTTTTTGGATAAAAGTGGTCACAATAACCTTATTAAAATTGCAGCAATTTATACAGGGGTACCCATTGTTGTTCTTGTGTTGGCTTCGATATATTATTTTTCCACCGAATTTAAACACATAAGGCCTAGTTTAAAGTTTGTGAACAGAAGATATATAAAAGATATTACCGGTATTGGCATAAAATTCTTTGTGCTTCAGATATGCGCACTGATTCTTGTAAGTTCAACACCCTTTATCATTGCTCATGCTCTTGGTCAGGAAGAAGTTACACAATACAATATAATGTTCAAGTTGTATAATATTCCGTATTTGATTTTCTATCTTTTGCTGGCCCCCTACTGGAGTGCATTTACAGATGCTTATGCCCGGAATGATATGGTATGGATAAAAAATAAGATGATGCAATTATACAAAATGTGGGGGTTAGTGGTTGTAGCACTTATTTTTATATTGGTATTCAATCAGTATATCTTTCATTTATGGATAGGAAATAGGGTTAAAACAAATAATACCACAGGTATTTACATGATTATTTACCTTCTTCTTTATTCTGCATTATTACCTCTGGTGAATTTTATAAACGGAGTTGGTAAATTAAATATACAGATTTATCTCTGCGTCATTTGCGCTATAATAAATATTCCGTTATCATTTATTCTTGCTAAACCTCTCGGAATTAATGGTCCTGTTTTAGCCAATATTATTTGTGTAATCATGCTATTAACCGGATTAGGTATTCAGGCAAAACAAATTTTGCAAGGCAGTGGTCATCGAATCTGGTATAAATAAAATTCTTATGTAAAGAATAATTTCTTTATTGTACAAAAAGATTTAAAATGGATAGAAGCGCATCATGCAGAGTTTTTAAAATGTAAGCCGGTTTACGGATGATTATAAAATATAAGGGTATGCTTTTTACAAAAGGAATGGGGGTTTATTCATTTAGACTTAATTTTTATTAGGATTGAGCCAGAAAAAGATAATATTATACTTTATTATTTTAGTAGCATTGGAATTTTTTTCGATAAATCTTGTGAGGCAAAGAGTATGGGTAGGAATAGAGTCGTTTGCATTGCTATTAATGATTTTTTATTTGATAATTAACCAAAGAAAAATCACTATTTCTACGCAATTTAACTGGTTAATTATTACATATTTTGTTGGCCTGACTATAAGTATTTTTTCTGCCTATGTTTTTCATCATCAAAGTATAATTGAATCTCTTGCCGGTTATACCAGTTTCGCTTTCATTATATTATATTATTACTTGCATAAAAAGCGTTATAAAATAAAAACACTTGAAAAATGTATATTGGCCTGCGGTATCATTTTTCAAATTATATACTGGTTTGAAATAAAAACCAACGCCACACTTTTCGGTTTTTTCTGGGGAGATCCTTCAACGGGTGTTGTAAGAGTTATGTTTAATGGTCGGCATATTTTTATTTTGTCGTACTATTTAATACTTAGCAGGTTCAGGCTCAATATTAAATCCATTTTATTATTGCTCTTTAGTCTTTCAACAATTTTATTAATGGAGACACGACAATTAATCATTCCTGCTTTATTAATCACTGCTTATCATTTCAGAAGTTATATTCTTAAATCATTCATAACAGTAATTGCCATAGCCGCAACTGTAACATTTGTTATTGCTCAAAATGACACTTTAATTACTGCGCTTATAGGCAAAAGTCAAAAAGAAATAAGTGAAAACAGAATAGGTGCTGACAGGTGGGAGACAGCTTATTATTATTTATTTGCCTATAATAAAAATTTGTTCACGAGAATTTTCGGCGATGGTCTTGCGACACCCGGATCGGCTTATGGCAATCAAATGCTTAATCTAGGTAAGGAAACAAGTTTTTCTCCCAGTGATGTTGGCCCTTTAGGCTATGCTGCATTCTTAGGAATAGTCTGGGCGATTAGCGTTATTCTCATGGTATATAAATCGTTGCGTATAAAAACTCCATATAGATTTATTTATGCAAGATATTATATGCTGAATGTGCTCGCAACTTTGTTTTTTGGAGAAAAACAATTTGTTCAGGCATCATCAATTATAGTACTTGCTATTGTATTTTATATTTTGGATAAAACAAATTATGAGATGAAACCTGACCGTTTAGAAGATAATGAAGCTGAATTAGACAATGAATATTTATTGCATTCCGAAATACCTCCGGTACTGATTACAGTCTAAATTTTCCAATATTATTATAATGAATGTCCCCATTCTACTACCGGTTCATAATCGCATCCGGGTAACACAAACAGGATTGGCCTCTTTATTTAAGGCAATCAGTTTTTATAATAGCGGCAGCAGTATTTATAATTTTTCTGTTATACTTATTGATGACGGCTCAACTGACGGTACTGCAAATTGGGCACAAACAAATTTTTCTTGTATTTATATTATAAAAGGCGATGGTAATCTTTGGTGGAGCGGCGCAATCAATAAAGGAATTGAATTTTCTTTAAAGCATTTTGATTCCATAATGGGGTTTTTACTATGGAATGACGATCTTGAAATTAAAGAAGACTATTTTCTAAAGTTATCATCCATTATAAGCAATTCTCAATATAAGGATACAATTATAGCAAGTACAGTTTATTATAAGGATATAGAAAACAAAATCTTCTTTCAGGGAGGCTACTTTAATTTTAAGAATGGCAATGGGTATATTATTAATAAAGACAAAATTGATACGTTGCAAAATACTACTGTAACTGATTGCCAATATACGGGTGGAATGGGCGTTTTTATACCAGCGGCTGTTATAGAAAAAGTAGGCATATTAGATAACAAATCTTTTCCCCAATACCATGGAGATATTGATTTTGCATTACGTGCCATAAAAAAAGGGTTTCACATAATTTGCCATTCTGATATTAAAGTATGGAATGACAGGCAGCAAACTTATAAAACACAGCTAACCTCCCTTTCGGTTTATTTTAAATCCCTCGTTGAATTCAGGTCGAATTATAACATAAAACGAGACATTAAATTTTATACAAAGCATGTACAATTTCCTTATTCGGTTTTTATGTTAATGCGTAAACATATGCTTCATTTCAGAAAGGCACTAAAAAGCATTTATGAAAAATATTAAAAGCTTTTTTAAAGGATTTAGATTGTACCTATTCAATTGCTTTTTCAATAAAATACCTTCTAAAAGAGTAAGAAGGTTTTTTGCAAGATTTTATATGAAGGTTGGAAAGCATACAGTTTTAAGACGTAATGTGGAATTACTTTCATTATCTTCAAAAACAGACCATATCGTAATTGGCAACAATTGCCTAATTAATACAAAATGTGTGTTAGACGGGCGCAACCATAAAACCATAATCGGCAATAATGTAGACATAGCGCGAGAAGTTATTATATTCAATCTGGAACATGACCCTCATAATGATTATCATAAAACCAAAGGTGGAGATGTTATAATTGAAGATTATGTTTGGATAGGAGCAAGATCAATAATATTGCCAGGCGTAAAAATTGGAAAAGGTGCTATTATTGCTGCTGGGGCAATAGTTACCAAAGATGTCCCCCCATTTGCAATTGTAGGAGGCATACCTGCTAAAATAATAGGCGAAAGAAAAAGCAATCCTCAATATAAATTCAGAGATAAAAGTTATTTTCTATAAAGAATAATCATTAATGATAAGATTTGTAAAACGATTTAAGGATGTATATCAAAATGAAGGTTTTAGTACAGCTGTATTTAAAACAGTAAAAAATTTAAAGATAAGAAGCAAACGAAAGCTTACACTGAATAAACGCAGTTATAATAATTGGGCGAATTTAAAAGACGCATATAAAGACAAAAGGGTTTTTTTGATAGGTAATGGTCCATCGCTTAACAAAACACCTTTGTATTTGCTTCAAAACGAATATACCATGTGCTTCAATCGTTTCAACATGATGTACGAACGCCTGGCCTGGCGTCCGTCATTTTACATGTGTGTTGATGCTTTGGTTGCAGAAGATATGGCTGCGGAAATAAATGAAATTGTAAAAGAGGTTGATCTTGCTTTTTTTCCTGATATCCATACTGAAGGCCTTGATTTCAGAATCTTCATAAAAGATAGGAATAATGTTCAATGGCTATTCCCCGAGTTCAAGGATTTTTATTTAGATCTGCCCAAAATTGCTTTAGGGGGTACAGTTGCTTATCCTGCATTGCAGGTGCTAATATACCTGGGTTTTTCAGAAATATATCTTATTGGTGTAGATATGAATTACCAGATACATACTACTGTAAAAAACATTAAAGAAAGAGATGTTACGTCAATCAAAGATGATGATCCCAATCATTTTGATCCCAGATATTTTGGAAAAGACAGAAAGTATCACCAGCCTGTAAAAGCCACACAGGATAATATGATGTCTTCTATTGAGTATGCAGCAAAACAAATTAGTACGCGCAGTCATGTTAAAGTTTATAACGCCGGTATTAACAGTAATGTAAATTGTTTTGAACGAGTGAGGTTTGAAGATCTTTTTAGTTTTGCAAAGCAGGAAAAGTTTCAGTTGTTGTCAAAAAGTATCAACCAACTTTGGGAATATAAAAGTGCTGAAGAGTTATTTAGTGTAATACCTTACATTACAGAAAAAAAGGATACTTCAGGAAAAAGTTATTTTGTTTGTAATGTTGAAGATGGAAGCAGTTGGATAAAGGAACTGATTTTTGAATTTATACCTTACGGTCCTTACGAGGATAAGATGATTTTTATAGCAAGAAATAATCCTTTAATAAAAAACCAGTGTTAAACAAAATACTTACATCACCCTCATCTTTTGGCCAGGTTGGCAGCGCACCTGTTGATATACTTAAAACGCATAGATTTGAAATTATCAATAACCCTTTCGGGAGAAAGCTTACAGAAGAAGAAGTAATAGAACTTGCGAAAGATTGCGTGGGCATTGTTGCCGGTGTAGAACCTTTAACTGCAAAAGTAATGGATGCTCTACCCCGGTTAAAATGTATAAGCAGAGTTGGAGTCGGAATGGATAATGTAGACCTTGAATATGCAAAGCAAAAAGGTATTATTGTAGCAAATACACCTGATGGACCTACCAGGAGCGTTGCCGAGCTAACTCTCGCTATGACGCTTTCTTTGCTTAGAAAAATACCTCAGGCAGATGCTGCTTTAAAAAACAAACAATGGAAAAAACAAACCGGTAATCTTATATTGAATAAGACGATTGGCATAGTAGGATTAGGAAGAATAGGAAAAGCCGTTGCACAATTATTTAGAGGTATCGGTAATCCGGTTATAGGATATGATTTGATAAGGAATGAAGATTGGGCATCTCAATTTAATGTTGAGCTTGTTGAGTTTACTACTCTTATCGCAACAGCAGATATTATAAGTGTACATGTGCCCGGCAATTCAAACAAATCATATCTCATCGGCGAAGGTGAGATTAAGCAAATGAAAGATGGAGCATTTTTTATAAACATATCACGCGGCGACATTGTAGACGAAACTGCATTGTATAATGCACTTAAAGCAAAGAAACTTCGTGGTGCAGCTATCGATGTTTTTTCTGAAGAACCTTATACAGGATCTTTAACAGAATTAGAGAATGTTGTTTTAACACCGCATATTGGCTCATATGCAGAAGAAGGAAAATTGATCATGGAAGTTGATGCAGTAAAAAATCTGATTACTGCTTTAAATGCATAACATGTCTTTAGTACAATTATTTAAAGACGATATAAAACAATTAAAAGGAACTTCACAAAACAGTTCTGCACTGTTTCTTTTTTTTAGTAAAAAAAATTTCCGGGTAGTAATTTTATACAGGTTGCTGAATTATTACAAGTATAATAATAAAATCATTTATTATTTTTTGGCTCCAGTTAACCTGTATTATCGTCTAATGACAAACAGATATTGCATAGATCTTGCAATCAGCACAAAAATTGGCGGTGGATTTAAACTCAACCACGCTTACGGGATTGTTATCAATCAAAGATGTATAATAGGTAATAATGCATACATTGGCCATAACGTTACAATCGGATCTAATACACCTGAAAAATATCCCATTATTGGCAATAATGTTACCGTTTTTACGGGTAGTGTCATTATTGGCGATATTATGATAGGAAACAATGTTATAATTGGCGCCGGCAGTCTCGTAATAAAAAATATACCCGATAATACTATTGTTGGAGGGCACCCTTGCAAAGTTTTAAAAACAACAGAAGATAATTTCATTGAAGATTGAGCAAATGATTAAAAAATGTAAATAAAAATTTGATTCTTATGAAGTTTAAAGCCGGTATTATCGGATACGGAAAAATGGGTAAAACACGTCATGATGCAATGAATGAACTAAACTGCGCCAGCGTGATTGCTATTTCAGAACCATATCCCGAGGAAGCAATCGAAGGTATTCCAAACGTTTCGCAAGAAGAGATTATTCAGCACCCCGAAATAGACGCAGTTATTGTTTGCACACCTAATTTCTTAAATAAAGACCTTACGGTAAGGTCACTTAATGCAAGCAAACATGTTTTTTGTGAAAAGCCTCCTGCATTTACAGCAAAGGATGTAGAAGAAATTCGTGAAGCAGAAGTAAAAAGCGGTAAAAAATTAATGTATGGTTTTAATCATCGCCATCATGATAGTGTAATACGCATGAAAGAGCTGATTGACAGCGGCACCTATGGCAAGGTTTTATGGTTAAGAGGCCGCTATGGCAAAAGTGTGACAGAAGATTACTTCAATCAGTGGCGTTCTAAAAAAGAGCTGGCAGGTGGCGGTATACTCCTTGACCAGGGCATTCACATGCTCGACCTGTTTTTGCATCTGTCAGGCGATTTTGATGTAGTGAAAGCAGAAATTTCAAATCTTTACTGGCATATGGATGTAGAGGATAATGCATTTGTAATTTTGAAAGATTCCAAAACAGGCAAAGTGGCTTCCCTCCATTCTACTATGACTCAATGGAGGCATCTTTTCTCTCTAGAAATATTTCTTGAAAAAGGGTATATGGTTCTAAACGGTATTGTTACATCAACTATGGCATATGGAGAAGAAGTTCTTTCTATTGCCCGAAATAGGTCAACTGCACCGGCAGCCACCTGGAAAGATGAGGTACTAACAAAATATATAAGCAATAATAGCTGGCGTTACGAAATGGAACATTTCTTTAGTGCTATCGAAAAGGACACCCCCGTAACTATCGGCAATTCTAACGATGCGCTTAAATTAATGACAATAATAGACGAGATATACAAACAAAAAGATTTTTAATCTTTATAGGTAAGGTTTCAAGCTATCAACAAAAATTACATTTTAATTCAAAATAACATGGGTGATTCTGAAAAAGTAAAAAACTATTTAGTTAACTACAAAGACCGTTTAACCAGCATATTGGAACAAATAGATACCGGAGTGTTTACAAAGGTGATTGACGCAATGATCACGGCTTTTAAAAATAATAAAACTATTTATGTAGTGGGTAATGGTGGCAGTGCAGCTACCGCTTCGCATATGCAGGCAGATTTTAGTTTTTTTGTAAGATATTTTTCAAAATTCCGTCCACGTATAATTGCTTTAACCGATAATGTGCCTATCATTACTGCCGTTGGTAATGATACATCTTTTGACGATATTTTTATGGAGCAGTTAAGAGGCCGTTTTAGTGAAGGCGATGTGTTGATCGCTATTTCGGCCAGTGGCAATTCTCTCAATCTTGTTAAAGCTGCTGAATTTGCCAATTCACTTGGGGGAACAACTATTGCCTTTACAGGCTTTCTTGGTGGCAAACTCAAAGAAATCTCAAAAATTCCTTTGTATACTCCGAGTCCTAAAGGAGATTATGGGCCAATTGAAGATGTACATATGATCTTAAACCATGTTATTGTAAATTATCTTTCAACGGACAAAGATTTTTTGGCATTATAGCCTGCATAATTAATTCCCCCACAAAAAATAACTTTAATAAAATCGCTTATTACATTATGCAAATTTCAGATCTGCAACGGCATCTTTCGCTGGCAAAGAAAGCAGCAAAACAAGCCGGACAAAAATTAATTAAAACAACAAATACAGATGTAAAAATTAACAGCAGCATTAATAAGGACATAAAGCTTGAGGCAGATGTTGAATCTGAAAAATTAATTGTAAAGATTCTCGCAGATAATTCTTCCTTCAATATTTTGAGTGAAGAATCAGGTACAATAAAAAGTAATAACAGCGATGGCTATTGCTGGATAGTTGATCCGTTGGATGGCAGTCTGAATTATTCAAGAAATATTGATTTCTATGTAGTGTCCATAGGCTTGTGGAAAAACGGTGAACCTGTATTAGGCGTGGTATATGATTTTCTTCATGACAAATTATATTCAGGCATTGTAAATGATAAGGCAATGTGTAACGATGCTGTAATTAAGGTTAGTGATATTAATGAAAAAAATAAATGCATCCTTGCTACAGGATTTCCGGTTTATACAAGTTTCGACAAAGCATCGCTTGATAATTTTGTTACAAACATTCAGGATTATAAAAAGGTAAGGTTGTTGGGTTCTGCTGCCTTAAGCCTAATTTATGTAGCTAAAGGCAGTATAGATGCATATACTGAGGATAATATTGCCATATGGGATGTAGCCGCAGGCCTGGCAATCGTTCTTGCAGCGGGCGGCAAAACATCTTTTACAACCGGTAAGAATAGTGAATACCTAAATGTATTTGCGCATAATGGTCAAATCATTTAAAACAAGCAGATGATAATAGACAGTCTAGATAATATTCAATTTTATAAATTTTTCAATAGTGATTTTTATGAAGGCTTGAAGTTTATAAAGAACGCTTCGCCAGAAATAGAACCTGGCTCATATCCGCTTACATCTACTGCCAAAGCATTGGTTATGGAATATGAGACAAAGCTTGAGGAAAACGGGTTCGGATATGAAGCGCATAAACACCTTATAGATATTCAGTATTGTATTAAAGGAAGTGAATTAATACCATGGTGCCATATCAATAAATTACATCCATATTCGGAATACGATCCTGAAAAAGATGTTACTTTTTATACAATGCAACAAGAAATGGGCAGGGCGATAATTGGCAACGGTGTATTTGCAATTTTGTATCCTTCAGATGCACATGCCCCTGTATTTTGTGTTGATCAACCGGAAAAAATAAAAAAAATAGTAATCAAAGTAACAATATGAATATACCCGCAATAAAGGCACTGGTACCCATGAAAGGTTATTCGGAAAGAGTACCCAGGAAAAATATGCGCGATCTGTGTGGAAAGCCCTGCTTTCACTGGATAATGGAAACGCTTAGCAAATGCAGTTATATAACAGAAATCATTATAAATACCGATTCTGATGAGATAGCAAAAAATGCAAGCGACAATTTTGAAAAAATAATCATCTTAAAAAGGCCGGATTTTTTATTAGGCGATATGATAACTATCCAACCGCTTATAGAATATGATCTTTCGCAAACTGATGGTGATTTTTTTTTGCAAACGCACAGCACCAATCCGCTTATTACTACAGAAACAATAACTAAAGGCATTGAAACATTTTTTTCGCAGAATGAACATGATGCGTTGTTTTCTGTAACAGAAGTAAAACAACGTTTCTACTGGCCTAATGGCAGCGGCGTAAATCATGATCCAATGAAGCTGACACGCACACAGGACCTGATGCCCATCTATCATGAAAATTCATGCTTCTATATTTTTTCAAGAGAAACTAACATTAAAGCAAAGAGTAGGTTGGGTACAAAGCCTCTGATGTATGAGATTGACAGATTGGAGGCGGCTGATATTGATGATATGGAAGATTTTTATTGGACAGAATTTTTATTGGGAAGAAAATTAAGTAACAATTGACCTGCCTGGTCATAGAATTATTACTAATAATAAACTCACAATAAGCAGTCTGGTGAATACTTAGCAATATTTATGGAATTTAAAAAATATATAGAACCTTACTTTCTAAAAACATAGTAATACTTGCGATTTTGATGTTTTGTGGAGTCAAATAACACTACTTTCAGCAATATGGCTAAAGTTAATACGGCTATGCATACGGGTGCTGCCAGTTTCAGATGCAATTCTTATGAAGGTTGGCGTTTTACCGGTGATTGATCATTTTTACCAGCATTTAATCAACTCAAAAAAGTATTTAAAAGTTTCATTAAAGACAAACCGAAGTCTTCCCGGTGTAAAATATAATAACGATGAAGACCAATTTAAGCTATTGTCATAGTTCCATTACAATAAGGAATTATTGTCCTTTCCAAGAGAAAAGAGTAATAAGCTTGAATATTATTATAATAATTCGCCTTTTGGTCCGGGTGATGCAAAGTATCTTTATAATATAGTGAGGCATTTTAAACCTGCCAGAATAATAGAAATAGGTTGCGGAAATTCAACATTAATGATTCAGAATGCTATTAAGCAAAACCTGAAAGAGAGTGAAAATTATAAATGCCATCATATTTGTATTGAGTCTTATCAAAGGCCCTTGTTTGGGCAATCCGGCATAAACCTCATTCAAAAAAGAATTGAAGAGATTGATACTTCTTTATTCACTACTCTTCAACATTACGATATACTATTTGAAGATACTTCGCATATGATAAGGCCGCAAGGCGACGTATTGTTTGAATTTTTGCAATTATTTCTAATCGTTAATCCGGGAGTAATAATACATATACACGATATTTTTACACCCAATGAATATCCTGATGCATGGCTTAACAGGCATTTATTATGGAATGAACAATATTTACTTGAAGCATTATCCTTAAATGATCATTTTGAAGTAACAGGCGCTATTAATTATTTATTTCACTATCATAAAGAAAAGCTTTTTGAAAAATGCCCTGTTCTTGCAAAAAGAAACGACTAGGAACCTGCATCATTCTGGATGGTTAGAAAATGAATTTGAAAAAATGATACTTTACAAGCTTTTAATTAAAGCAGGCTTGTATACAAGGTAGCCTGTTTCTAATTTTAAGTATTCATATTTTTATTATGAAGAATACAATTTTAAAGCAAAATCTAAAAAACGGAAAACAGTCCATTGGTTCATGGATAACTATTGGTCATCAGGCAGTTGTTGATGTATTAGCACATGCAGGTTTTGACTGGCTTTGCGTTGACCTTGAGCATACAGCTATTGATTATAATGAACTGCAAATACTGCTCGCGTTTATACAATCACATAATATAGCTGCACTTGTGCGTGTATCTAAAAATGAAGAAGTGGTAATTAAAAAAGCGCTGGATGCCGGCGCCGACGGTATTATAGTGCCAATGATTTGTTCAGGCACTGATGCAAGACAGGCCGTTGCTTATGCAAAATACCCCCCGGTTGGTAAAAGAGGAGTTGGCTTAAGCAGGGCACAGCAATATTGTTTTGGATTTGATGAATACAAAAACTGGCTAGAGGATAATTTAGTTATTATTGCGCAGGTTGAGCATATTGAAGGCATAAACAACATTAAAGATATTATAAGCACAGAAGGTATTGATGGCGCATTTATAGGCCCGTATGATCTTTCTGCTTCATTGGGCGTGCCCGGCCAATTTAACGAGCCGCCGGTACAACAGGCATTACAAAAGTTTGAACAAGCCTGCATAAATAATACTTCTGTAGGTTATCATGTTATAGAGCCGGATTATGAGCTCGTAAAACAAAAAATAGAAGCAGGTTATAATTTTATAGCATTTAGTACAGATTACCATTTTATGGGAAGAACTGCTTTTGCTCAAATGAAAAAATTAACTCTATTAAATGGGGAGCGCAAATAAAAGCAGATCAAGAATACTGTTTTATCAAAGCAACGATAAGTTTAAATATCTGCAGGCTTATAAAGAAGGTAAATATTTCGGACAAACGTTTTATGGAGCAACTCATCTTTCAAAATATGGTTGTGATGTTGAAATAATGCAAAACCCTGAACCCTCAAGACTTGAAAACTTTCTTAAGACGAAACTTAAAACAGATATTTCTTTTTTTAAACATACGCATTCACTTATTAGAAATAGCAAGAAAGCAGATATAATCTACGCTCCTTATCCTTCCGGCCTTGCATTTTTATTATGTTTAAAATTGCTGGGAATATTTAAGAAAAAGATTGTTGTAATAGTGCATAATAACAGACGAAATTTTATTCTGCAGGAAATTTATTTAAGAGGCACTGATAAAATAATCTGCATAAGTAAAGCTACTTTCCAACACATACCTGAAAAATTCAAATCAAAAACAAGTTATCTTGAGTGGGGGCCTGATTTGGATTTTTATAAACAGAAAAAAAATAGTAGCACGCAACAATCTGTTCACAATTATTTTATTTCAACCGGCAAAGCTGACAGAGATTTTGAAACACTCTTACGAGCTTTAAATAATACGAATTTACCGGCAATACTATATTTACCTAAAGACTATTCGCCTACTGAAATAAAGCCCAATATTCAAATAAAAAATTATAAAGGCTTATTTTTTCCTATTGATCTTTTGGACGAGTATAGTAATGCCCTGGCTTTTGTTATTCCTACAAATAATAATACCAAGCTTTTGGGTTTAACCAGTTTATTTGAGGCAATGGCTATGAAAAAACCAGTTATTATGACTTATAATAAGTATATAGATTTTGATATAGAAAAAGAAAATGTTGGATTGTGGGCCAATTTAAAGGATGTTGACGATTGGATAAAGAAACTCAAATACCTGCATGAAAATCCAGAAGAGGCAAAAAAAATGGGAGATAAGGGATATGCACTTTGCTCAAACAGATACAACCTAAATTTGTTTTCCCAAAAACTTGCCGCTGTTATTAAAAGCTTATAAACCAGTTCATTATTTTATGAGTAGATTAAAGTATATAAAAAACATTTCAGTGAAAGAGCTTTCCCTTGAACGACTGATCAATGTTGTGAAAGTTAGAATAAAAGACATTCCGCATTTCCTGGCATGGCATTTAAACAGTAAAGCAGCAAAAAAAAATAAGGACCGGTTAAAAAAAATTCATAATATTCATAAAGGCCAAAGAGTTTTTATAGTGGCTAATGGACCGAGTTTGAAAGATACAGACCTAAGCCTTTTGAAAAATGAAATTACTATTGGCATGAATCGTATTTATTTAAGTTCAGAAAAAAATGGTTTCACACCTACATATATTGTTGTTCAGGATATTGCTGTACAATTAAAACAATTCACAGAAGATTTTGAGCGATTGGAATTACCTAAATTTTTTAACTGGAATGCACGAAAATATTTTACCTGGAAGGATAATCTTAGTTTTATTAGATTGGATTTCACGCCCCGATTTTCAACTGATCTTGTTAAGACAACCTGGGGAGGTCACAGCGTTACAGCTGTTTGCTTGCAGCTTGCTTTTTATATGGGCTTTGACGAAGTGTACCTTGTAGGCAAAGATCATAATTATGAGCAAAAAGGTGTTCCAGGAACACTTGTAATAGCAACAGGTAATGAAGCTAATCACTTTGTAAAAGGGTATTATAAAAAAGGAATGGGTTGGCGCATACCAGATTATAAAGGAGAAGAGTTATCCTATAAAATGGCAAGACAAGTTTTTGAAAAAGCCGGACGTAAAGTATATGATGCTACAATAAACGGGAACCTGCAGGTTTTTGAGAAAATAGGTTATTATTCACTCTTTAAAAATAATTGATGAAGTCTCTTATTTCAAAAGGTATTAGCGTATTAAAGCATGATGGTGTAGGAGTTTTTGTCGAGCGAACAATTAAATATTCTATAGTAAAAGCAAAACGACTAACTCAGAAAAAGGATGAAACTAATCTTGAAAAATGGAAGCGCTTAAAAGGTAAATATAAAGGTGAAAGGGTTTTTATAATAGGAAATGCGCCAAGCCTTAACAGAATGCCTTTGTATTTATTAAAAAATGAATTCACTATGGCTTTTAACCGATTCAATTTAATGTTTGAACGTTTAGACTGGAAGCCTAGTTTTTATACTGTTACTGATGACCTTGTTGTAAAAGATATGTATAAAGAAATAAATACTGAAATACTCCCAAACGTTCAGCTCGCTTTTTTTCCTGATTTACACCCCTCCAATGTTAGCTTTAAAAGCTACATCGCCAACAGTGTAAATGTATATTGGCTTAATACAGACACATCTGAATTCAGAGCTGATTTACCTAAATGTGGTATTAATAAAACGGTTGTAAACGCAGGTATGCAAATAGCAGCCTATATGGGATTTAGCGAAATATATTTAATTGGAGTAGATATGAGCTTTGAAGATCAAAAAGTAAAAAAAATAAATTCACGGAACTGGGAAGCTGAAGAGCATGACCCGAATCATTTTGATCCACGCTATTTTGACAAGGGTAGGAAATATCATAATCCAACTGTTTATGAAATGATAGAAAGATTTGAGATTAGCAAAAAGTTTTTTAACAGTTTGGGTGTGAATGTATATAATGCAGGCATTGGCGGTAAATTAGAAGTGTTTCCCCGCAGAGAATTTATAAGTCTCTTTAACATTAATAGCGAGCAGATACGTTCTTTAATTTCTAAAAATGAATTTCTAAATCAACAAAAATTAACTTTAGATAAATTACTGGAAGAAGCGGTCCTGGTAAAAGAAAAGAATGAAAAGCAATTACCTTATATTTTTAAGACAGACATTGACTTAGCTCAAATTTATATTTCGAAATTCATTTCTGATTATCTGCCTTTTGGTCCTTACAATGGAGAATTTTTCTTTGTAAGAAGAAAAGCAGTTAACAATTTACAATTGCATTAAACTCTTTGGCATCATATTTATCAAATGAATAATAAATAAGTTTATATATGAGAAACAGATTTTTTATTTTACCCGTACTTTTATTTTGCAATTTTTCTATTCCTGTATCCACTATTAAAAATCCTGTTTCTAACGAAGCCTTGCTAAAAAATAAGCTTGATAATAGAAGCAAAAATAATGCGTCTTCAAATATTGTGTATGAGAAATTATCTGCTTCTGATGACTATGCACTTGAAAAAGATACTTTTAGCTTAAAAGATGCTTTATTGAAAAAAGGAATTCGCTTCGGAACTTATTTAAGCGCTGCAGATATAACTCAAAGAGCTCCTCGTCCCTCAAATTTCATGGAAGTAGTTTCTAAATATTTTAACTTTTACACAATGAGTGTCTCCTTTGCTACGGTAGAACCTAAGCAAGACGTATTTGATTTTACTATTCCTGACAAAATTGTAGAATTTGCTATCTCGCACAATGCTAAAGTAAAAGGTCATGCATTGGTCTTAGGAACTTCTTTACCTGATTGGGTTGTAAATGGAAATTACTCTCCAGATGAATTACAAAGTATTTTAAAAATACATGTTCAAACCATCGTAAAGCATTTTAAAGATAAATACCCAGGTACAGTGACAGTTTGGAATGTAGTGAATGAAGCTGTTCCTGGAGGCCAAACGCTTAAAGCAGAAACTAGTTTTCCCGATGCAGGTATTAAAAAGAATATCTGGACAAGTATACATAAGCCAAATTCAAGCGACCCAACTGATTACATGCAATTAGCGTTTGAATGGGCAAGAGAAATTGATCCCACTGCTAAACTATATTTGAATGAAAATGGCAATGAGTATATTCAAGATCCAAAAATTGACAGGTTATATAATGTGGTAAAACACTTAAAAGATAAAGGAACACCAATTGATGGATTGGGATTTCAATGTCATTTAAGATTGTTTACGAAAAACAGGTATTCTGCAGCAGCGCTTACAAATACCATGAACCGCTTTGCTGATCTCGGTTTGGAAACACAGGTTTCGGAATTTGACGTACAAATGGCAAGTGGTATAGTTCCTAATACTTCACCTACAGTTCCTATACCTATTACAAACCCTTCATCTGCAGATTTGCAGGAACAGGCTACATTGTATAAAATGTTTTTATCCGCGTGCTTAAATTCAAAAAAATGTACAGGCTTTACTGTATGGGGTGCATGGGATGGTGGCTCTTGGGTAAATTTACATTGGAAAGGTGATTTTCAACCCCATATACTGGACAGTAATCTGAACGTTAAACCGACATATAAAGCTCTTATTGATGCCGTAAAAAGCAACTAAGAGCAGTTATAAATTATTTATGAGGCTTTTTATAGACGTACCTGCTACTTTCCAATTTAATCTTTGTTCGTATTCGTTGAAGGAATTATAGCAGAGCTGTTTATATAAAGATATATTACAAAATGTTTTTTGTATATAATTCACATAGGCATCTTCATTATCTTCCAATGAAAATAATTTTCCATTTACATTATCTTTTATAATCGTAGGAATTCCGCCAACGTTTGTACTTATACATGGTAGGCCAAAAGAACTTGCTTCTGAATAAACAACAGGAGTACAATCAGCTCTTGTAGGCAAGATTAAAAAGTGACTTTTTGATAATAAATTTTCAATCAATTTTTTTCCTTCAGGAGTTGCCTTATTTATAAAACCATAGCTGATTACACATGGAGGAATATTTTTTAAAGCAACCTCTTTGACACCAGCTATGTGTAAAGTAGTTTTCAGGCCTATTTCATTTAATTTTAGAGCAATTTTTAAAGCCATGTCACCACCTTTTCGCTTCCAGTCTTTGCCTAAAAACAAAAGATGACATTCGGTGGTTGAACGTGAAGCGATTATTGATTTAATTTCATTATACTTTTTTTCTTCTTCAAGGTTTGCTCCAAACGGAACAACCTTAACCTTTTGTGGATTAATATTGTAACTCTTTATTGCTGTTTCTGCTGCCCAGTCCGAAGAATATATTGCCAAAGAAACTATATCAAGTGCTTTTTGTTCCAATAAATTGCCGCTTTTTATAGTTTCATTGCAAAGATTAGAATAAGATTCATAAAAATTTATCATTCCTGCAAAACAAGCATCTGCATAGAACACTGTGGGTTTGCTAGGATTTAATAATGCGATAGGAATTGTTCCAACGGAAAATATTAAATCCGTATTTGGCTTTAAACATCTAAGAATGCTTTTTGCATAGCTTTTTACAACAGCTTGATCTCGATTGATTAAAAACTTTTTTCTAATTATTTTATTATAATAAATTGACTTTAAATGAATCAGTTTATTATTTCTATTATTATCATCTAAATTTCCAATAATATCTAAATTGTAGCCTTGATTTTTTAATGCTTTAGATATATAGTATCCAATGCCAGAAAAACTTTTAATTTCATTCGCGTCGAAAGTAGTTATGTATGAAATATTCATTATAATGTTTTTTTATTACTATTCAAACTGATTCTTCACTTTATAACCTGCATCTTTAAGTAGTTTTTCCTTACTAAACAGTTCTACATCCGCATATACCATTTCATGTACCAATGCTTTTAAATCGTATTTAGGCTTCCATCCTAACTGTGTATTCGCCTTTGTAGCATCACCAATCAATAATTCTACCTCTGCAGGTCTGAAATAACGGGGATCGATACAAACAACTTCCTTTTCTTTTTCAAGAAGATATCTGGGATTTGAACAGCTTACAACATATCCCTTTTCTCTTTCATCTTTTCCTTTAAATTCAATAGTAATACCTAATTCAGCAAAAGCCATTCTTATAAATTCTCTCACCTCAGTAGTAACTCCGGTAGCTATCACATAATCTTCGGCAACAGGTTGCTGTAACATTAGCCACATTGCTTCAACATAATCTTTTGCATGCCCCCAGTCGCGCCTTGCATTAAGGTTACCCATAAATAATTTTTCCTGCATGCCTAATGCAACTTTAGCAACGCCCCTTGTAATTTTTCTGCTCACAAACGTTTCGCCTCTTAACGGGCTTTCATGATTGAAAAGAATTCCATTACAGGCGTACATTCCATAAGACTCACGATAATTTACAGTTATCCAGTAACCATAAAGTTTAGCCACTCCATAAGGAGATCTGGGATAAAATCGCGTAGTTTCTTTTTGTGGCACTTCCTGCACAAGGCCGTATAATTCCGAAGTGGATGCCTGGTAAATACGGGTTTTGTTTGCCAAGCCTAATAATCTAACTGCTTCTAATATTCTTAATGTACCCAAGCCATCAACATCAGCAGTATATTCCGGAGTATCAAAACTTACTTTCACATGGCTCATCGCGCCAAGGTTATATATTTCATCGGGTTGAACTTCCTGTATTATGCGGATAAGGTTAGTGGAATCTGTTAGATCACCATAATGAAGTGTAAGCTTCACGTTTTTCTCATGTGGATCCTGGTAGAGATGATCTATGCGGTCAGTATTAAATAAGGAGCTTCTGCGCTTGATACCATGTACTTCATAACCTTTCGATAATAATAGCTCGGTGAGATAAGCACCATCCTGCCCTGTAACGCCTGTGATTAATGCCTTTTTGGCCATTTCGAATTTGATTAAAGTTATTTAAGATATTATTATTGGTATACAATAACTTCAGAACTAATCTCCGCTTTTCAATTTTTTAAAAGTATATAAAACTTACCAGAAGAAAATTGAAAAATAAGTTTTTAATCTCTTTCTTCTTTTTAAGATTTGTGCCAACGGCTTCCCTAAATAAAAAGCACTTAACTTTGGAAGCTGGCATAATTTTATACAGTTTATTTTGAGCGTTTGTTTCAAAACCTACCTTATATCACGTTAAATATCTAAACCAACAACGATGGGTAATAAGGAATTTCAGTTTTTAAGGATCACTATGTTTTTTACGGATTTTGTTTTGATAAATTGCTCAGTACTCATTGCAATTCTTTTAAGATTTTCTAATCCTGACTCAGCACCAATTTTTCCTGTTTTGATGGCTATTAATTTTTCATGGTTAATGATCGCTTATCCATTAAAGCTATACAGTTACGATTCAGTTGCTCATTCTGAAAAAACCTACCGTCAATCATGGCGTGTATGGCTATTACAATCTGTTTTACTTTACGCCTTGTTTTACTTTCTTTCTTCTGTTTTTGTAGTAACCCGCATTATATTAACTTATGCAGCTATTGCAGGTGCGTTAATTTTTATAAGCCGTTTTTTTCAAACCTTTCTTGTTGAGTATTTATTCAAAAAAATTAATGTTTTAAACGTATCACAAAAGATTGCCATTGTAGGCTATGATGACAATGCACAAAAGCTGGCAGAATACTTCAAGCGCAATAAAAATATTTACCAGTTTTTGGGATTCTTTGCTGATTCTACTCAAATAAACCAGCTGGTTGATAAAAAGCCGTTTTTCCCGATCAATGAATGTATAAACTATGCAGTGAAGCATAATATAAAAGAAATTTACTCTACTGTTTTACCTCATGAAAATCCCGAAGTTTCTGAATTAGTTAAAAAAGCAGAGGCAAACTTTGTTCGCCTGCGTTTTGTATCCAATACTTTTTTAAGCAAACCAAGTTATGATCTTGTTCAGATTGATCAGCTTAATCAAATGACGATTATGGCTCTTAGAACTGAGCCTTTACATGGATATTTTAACAGAATCAAAAAAAGAAGTTTTGATATCATCGTGAGCGGCTTTGTAATCATTTTTATAATGTCCTGGCTTACCCCTTTGTTAGGAATAATTATAAAATTTACTTCGAAAGGGCCCGTATTTTTTATACAAGACCGTTCTGGTAAAGATAATAGAACCTTTCGCTGTATTAAATTCCGCAGCATGCAGGTAAATGATGAAAGCAACGAAAAACAAGCGGAAAAAGGCGATGCGAGAATTACAAAAATCGGAGCTTTCATGCGTCAAACCAATCTTGACGAATTTCCACAGTTCTTTAATGTATTTAAAGGTGAAATGAGCATTTCAGGGCCTAGGCCACACATGCTGAAGCATACCCAGGAATACAGCAAAATCATTAGTAAGTATATGATAAGGCATTATCTTAAACCGGGTTTAACAGGATGGGCCCAGGTTAATGGTTATCGTGGCGAAACAGAAGACACTTTACTAATGGAAAAAAGGGTTGAATACGATATCTGGTATATGGAAAACTGGTCGCTTATGCTTGATATAAAAATCATATTTATGACTATGATAAATATGGTTAAAGGGGAAGAAAAAGCAAGATAACTGCACTATAAATTTCTGCAATTTCTTAACAGCTAGTAATACTAGTTACAAATTTTAAAAGCACATGTTGAAAATACTTTTCAACATGAATGATTATACACACTCATTGCCTGTATACTATCTCTTAAGCAAGACCGTTATATTTGCTGTTGCATTTGTGCTATGGCTAATAAGTTAAAAGTAAAAACTACAAAAGCGCCCAGCGCGGAAAAATTGAATCCTGATAAAGAACAGGACATTACTATACAGGAAGTTGTAAAAGATGAACGCACTTCAAAAATTGCCGGTGCTGTTAGTTTATTGTTTGCAGCTTTCCTTTTTATAGCATTCATATCTTATTTCTTCACCTGGCAACAGGATCAGGACCAGGTTTCATCAGGCATTAGTGTTTTTATAAAAAAAGATATTCATGTAGATAATCTTTTAGGATTACTCGGTGCCTATATGTCAAATCTTTTTATGAATGATGGGTTTGGTATTGCATCATTTTTGTTCTGTACTTTCTTCTTTGTTTTAGGAGTAAATCTTTTATTCGGAAAAAAGGTATTCAATCTCGCACGCAATCTTCGTTATCTTATTGCGGGATTAATTATTTTAAGTGTAGTATTCTCTTTTTTCTTTGGAAGAAATTTTGCCTGGGGCGGTGCTGCCGGCGATCTTATGGTTGATTGGCTGGTTAAATGGCTTGGAAATGTTGGAACGGCTTGTTTGCTCATCGTTACCTTTCTTGCATACATTATATGGCGGTTTAATCCAAAATTTACATTGCCGGTGCGCAAACAAAAACCACTAATAAATGTGACCAATGCGAAACCTGTTGAGACTGTTAAGAATGATTTTGATGAAGAATACAATCGACACTATTATACGCCCCAGGAAGACATTTCAATAAATGATAAATACGCATCTATTCACGATGACGTTTTAACCACTAATAACAGGTTAAAAAATGACGATAGCAATATAGTTGTGATTATGCCCGAAACAAAAGATGCATCATCATTGGAAGATGAAATAAAACTAATCAACAAAGAGCCCGGCTATCAATCAATGATTGATGAACTCATAAATCATAATGAACCAATTACAGAAGATTTACTGCAAAGCGAAACAATAATAACTTCTTCTTATCCAAAAAAGCCAGCGAAACCGGAAGCAGATATGCAACTGGAGATAAATAATACTATTGAAGACGAAGAACCAGGCGTGGTTATCGAACCAACAGTTGTAAATGAAGATAAACCAATCACTGCAGTTCCAAAAACAGTTAACTATGAACCTACACTTGATCTTAGCAATTATAAATATCCATCTCTTGATTTACTGGAAGCGCATGGAAGTGAAAAAATTGTTCATGATCCTGCAGAGCTTGAAGCAAATAAAAACCAGATCATATCAACTTTAAAAAATTACGATATAGCTATTCAGCGCATCAGCGCAACGGTTGGGCCAACCGTTACTTTATATGAAATTATTCCGGCTCCCGGCGTTCGCATAAGTCGCATAAAAAATCTTGAAGATGATATTGCGTTAAGCCTTGCTGCGTTGGGCATTCGTATCATTGCCCCCATTCCCGGTAAAGGAACAGTTGGTATTGAAGTGCCTAATGTTCGCAAAACTGTTGTAAGCATGAAGACTCTGCTTTCATCAGAAAAATTTCAGAACAATAATTTTTCATTGCCAATTGCGATCGGCAAAAAAATTGACAATGAAAATTTCATTGTTGATCTTGCTACAATGCCGCACTTGTTAATGGCCGGTGCAACAGGACAAGGTAAATCTGTCGGCATAAATACTTTACTTGTTTCATTGTTGTATAAAAAACATCCATCGCAATTAAAACTGGTTTTGGTTGATCCGAAGAAAGTAGAGTTAAGTTTATACCGCGTTATTGAAAGACATTTTCTTGCAAAACTTCCTGGTGAAGAAGAACCTATCATCACCGATACAAAAAAAGTTGTGCATACTTTAAATGCTCTGGCAACTTTAATGGATATACGTTATGATCTTTTAAAAGAAGCAAGTTGCCGTAACATAAAAGAGTACAACGAGAAATTTGTAAACAGAAAACTCAATCCGCAAAAAGGCCATGAGTTTTTACCATTCATTGTTTTAGTGATTGATGAATTTGCAGATCTTATTATGACTGCAGGCAAAGAAATTGAAATGCCTATTGCACGGCTTGCGCAATTAGCACGTGCTGTTGGTATTCATCTCATCATTGCAACCCAAAGGCCTTCTGTAAATATTATAACAGGGACAATCAAGGCAAACTTTCCGGCACGCATTGCATTTAAAGTGTCTTCTAAGATTGACAGCCGTACAATTCTTGACACAGGCGGCGCTGAACAACTTATCGGCAAAGGCGATATGCTGATAAGCTATAATGGTGAGCTTACACGTTTACAGTGTGCGTTTGTTGATACACCCGAGGTAGAAAAAGTATGTGAGTTTGTTAGTGAGCAACAAGGCTACCCGCAGGCATTTCAATTGCCTGAATATGTTGATGAAAAAGAAATGGAAGGAAAGGATTTTGATCTGAGTGATCGTGACTCATTGTTTGAAGATGCAGCAAGATTGATTGTGCAAAATCAAATGGGCAGCACTTCACTTATTCAAAGAAGATTGAAGCTTGGATACAACCGTGCAGGAAGGTTGATGGATCAGTTAGAACAAGCCGGTATTGTCGGCCCTAATCTTGGCAGCAAAGCAAGAGATGTATTGGTTAAAACTGATGGGGAGTTACAGGAAATACTTGACCTTATTGTATAAATTATATATTGTTGCCTGCTTAATAAAATAAATGATTGAACTACCAAAAGACAAGCAAATCATACATGGGGAAATTGCAGATTATTGGTTTGAAGAGGGCATTCTTATTTCACTTTCAAAAAGCATAAAACGCACAGTAGAAAATATCAGCGGTAATGTTGTATTGATAAAGCAATTAACCAACAATAAACCTGTGCCTTTACTTATTTATCTCACGCCTTCGCCTGTTCCGGATAAAGCAACAAGAAAATTTTCAACAGAACAATTGCCTGTAATTTATTCAGCGATGGCAATGGTTTCAAAACCTGGTTTATCAAAATTTATCATGAATATTTTATTTAGCTTAAAACAACCTCCAATTCCTATGAAAAGTTTTACTTCTGCTACAGAAGCCATAGAATGGCTTAAAAAATTCAAGAGTAATGTTAATTAGAAGTGTTCAAAGTAAATTATCATTAAATCAATCAACATTCTTGCAACATTAGAATATTTGCTGAAACAGATAAATTGATTAAGATTTGCAACAAACCTTTATGATGGAAAAATTAAGTACGCTGGCAGAAACAATGGTTGGGAGTGAGATAGTTCGGTTAGGAAATGAAATAAACGAACGCAAACGTAAAGGAGAGCACATCTATAATTTTACGATCGGCGATTTTGATCCTTCCGTTTTTCCAATACCTGTTGCACTTGAGGAACTCATCATTGAAAGCTATAAACATCATCATACAAATTATCCGCCCGCAGATGGAATCTTTGAGTTGCGTGAAGCCGTTGCTTCGTTTATAAAAGAATGGGAACATCTTGAATATTCACCATCTGAAATATTAATAGCTTCAGGCGGAAGGCCCTTGATTTATACTTTATTTAAAACAGTAGTTGACGATAATGATAAAGTTATTTATGCGGTTCCTTCGTGGAATAATAATCATTATACCAACTTACATAAAGGCCAACATTGCATAATAGAAACAAGCCCTGAAAATAATTTCATGCCTACTGCAGAAGACATTGCAGTAAACATAAAAGACGCCACGCTTCTTTGTTTATGCACGCCGCAAAATCCAACAGGTACAACCTTAAATAAAAACGCGCTTTCAGCAATATGCAAACTTGTTATTGAAGAAAATAACAGGCGCAAAAGCGATGAAAAGAAATTGTATGTAATGTTTGATCAAATGTACTGGACACTTACATATGGCAACATACATCATTACAATCCTGTTTCATTACACGCTGAGATGAAAGAGTATACAATTTTCATTGATGGTATATCCAAAGCGTTTGCTGCAACCGGTGTACGTGTAGGTTGGGCATTTGGACCTAAAGCAGTGCTTGCTAAAATGAAAGCATTTTTAAGTCATATAGGAGCATGGGCGCCAATGGCTGAGCAAAAAGCTACTGCAAAATTTCTTATGCAGAAAGATATACTAAAAAAACATTTCAGTGCTTTTAAAGCCGAACTCGAATTAAGACTGAATAAAATTTATGATGGATTGATTGAGTTAAAGAACATCGGGCACGATATTGATGCTATTGCACCACAGGCGGCAATTTATCTTACTGTATCATTTAACCTGGTTGGTAAAAAATCAAATGGTGTTGAACTAAAAACACAGGAAGATGTAACAGAATACCTGTTAGGCAAAGCACATTTGGCAATAGTACCATTCTACGCTTTCGGTGCGGAAAAACATTCTCCCTGGTACAGACTTAGCGTTGGTACTTGTAAATTGAATGACATACCTCTTTTTTTGCATCAACTTAAAGAGGCGTTAAATGATCTTCAATAAAAAAATCCTAATTAATTCTTATTGCTAATAAATACAAAAGGTTTAAGCTTTGACTCTTTTAATATACGCTTAACGTGTTGAAGTTTACGGATAACCTTATTGCGGTTAATGTCTATTACTTCATTGGCAATGCAAAGCGCGTCAGAACTTTCAACGAGATAAAATAAATCATTCAACAGCTCAATTTCATGCTCAAGCTCCTGTTGATTCATCAGCTCTTTTTTTGTAAGTACCAGCAGGTCTCTATAACGGGGGTTCATAGTACCTGGTTATTTTAATTTTTTATCCTACAATTCCTCTTTTTGGAGGGCAACCGCATTTCGTTCTGTTGCTGGGGCTACAAGATATTGCAAACACAATCGATAGTAACACAATAAAAAAACAAATGTTTAGTTGCCGCTTCATCAATTTGTATTTCTAAATTACACAGTTTTAAATAAATAGAACAAATTTTTTTTGAACACAGAGTTAAAGAATAAAAAAATTCTCATCGCTCCGCTTGATTGGGGTCTTGGTCACGCAACCCGCTGTATTACAATAATTCACTATCTGGAAAAAATTAATTGTGATATTGCAGTTGCTGCATCCGGAAAAATTAAAACCCTACTTCAAAATGAATTCCCTCATCTTTCTTTTTTTGATCTGCCGGGGTACCAAATAACCTACTCAAAGTCTAAACGATCTTTACCTCTTAAAATTTTAATTCAAATCCCAAAAATTTTAAAAATTATCCGGTTTGAGAATCGCTGGCTAAAAAAAACTTTACAGGAAAACAAATTTGATGCGATCATTTCAGATAATCGCTATGGTTTTTTTTCAAGCGAGTGCACCTCTGTTTTTATAACACATCAGCTTAAAATAAGAACTAGTATAAAAGCGCTTGATAAAAGATTGCAACGAATAAATTACCGTTATATCAATCAATTTAATGAATGTTGGGTGCCTGATATTGAAGGCAATTTAAATATAGCCGGAGAGCTTTCACATCCTGAATCATTACCCCGCATTCCTGTTAAATACATTGGGCCGCTTTCAAGGTTTAAAAAAGAAGCCAATGCAAAAACAACATTCAAATGGTTGGCAATCATTTCTGGCCCGGAACCACAACGCTCTTTATTTGAACAAAAAATTTTTGAAGCTGCATCAAAAACAAATGACAATTTTTTAATTGTTCGCGGCTTGCCTGGGGAAGAAGAAAAAGATCCTGGTCTTGCTAATTGTAAAGTGTTTAATCATTTAAATACAACAGGAATGCAGGCATCAATACAGTCAAGTGAATTTGTAATAAGCCGTTGCGGCTATACAACGGTTATGGAAGTTTTATCACTGCAAAAAAAATCTGTCCTTATTCCAACACCAGGGCAAACCGAACAGGAATATCTTGCCGCGCATCTTTTAAAACAAAACTGGAGTTATACATTTAACCAGGATGAAGATTTTATATTTCATCTAAATCAAGCTAAAACGTTTAACTATAAACTTCCTGATATCAATTCGCAATTGTACGAAACTGTTTTAAAAAATTTTGTTCAATCACTGTAATTAAAGTAGCGCAGTTATATAATGTTTTTAGGATAATCAAAGAACCAAAATTCTTTCTCTGCTGTTTCAAAATCTTTCCAGCTATTTGTTTTTATGTGAAGCGCAAACACAGCACAGGTAGGCATATCATCAACGCGTGTTTTTGTAAGTTGATTTACAAATGCAGTAATACCAGGATTATGAGAGAACAACGCAACTGATGTATAATCATCATCAAGATTGATAACTGCATTATAGAATTTATCAATTGAAGCTTCATATAATTCAGGCCATTCGATTATGTTCTTCTTTTTTATATCGAATTCATCTGCAAAAAATTTTGCTGTAGCAAAAGCTCTTTTTGCAGTGCTTGAAATGATAGCATCCAACTCAACATTTTTTTCTTTATGTAATCGCTTTGCCATTGCAGGCGCATCTTTTTTTCCGCGATCGTTTAATAGACGATCAAAATCTTTTTGTGAAAGATCATCCCAGCTACTTTTTGCATGCCGGACAATAAGAAGTGATCTTATTTTCATATAATATTATGCGCCTGTTGTATGTTCTATTATTTTTTTGAAACGATAACTTTCTTTACTTCTCCATCTGCAAATCGAATAAGATAAATACCAGATGCAACATCTTTAATATTGAAATTAATAGTTTGCACATTAGCGATTTGCTCACTTATCATCTTACCATTAATACTAATTAACTGTACAGGCTTGTATAAAAATTTTGCGGGTAATGAAACATAAACATTATCCGTTGCAGGATTTGGATAAACATTTATTATTTCATCTTCTGATTGTATTTGTTCTTTAGAAGAAACTGTCAGATTATTTGCTGAAGTACCAATAAAAAAACCGCCAAGGGAACTAACATTAAAACTCACTTCCCAATAATTGCCTGTTGTATTCCAGATAATACTTTTATTGATACTACTTAGCTTTTCAAGTTTTGTTCTATAACTGCCTGGCAAACCTGAACCATCCTGGCTTTTTGATTTGTAAGTATAAATAACAAGGTTTGATATTCCCGCTGTATCATTTGGCGAAATTGGAAGCTTTGCATAATTGCTTCCGCTTGAATTATTGTATTTATCAAAATCGCTTTGATTAAAATACAAAGTGAATGTTGCAGTTGAAGAAGCGTTCTTACTTCGTTCAGGAAAAATTTGATAATGCCGTCGTACAAAAGGCTTGCCCGTACTATCTCTTACAACTTTATTTTCAACCCAAACATTTGTGATAACAGTAGTGTTAAGTGCACTTAAATAATTTAACCGCGGTGTTAATGTTGCAAGCAAATAACAGTTGTATTGAAGTGCAAATTTTTTATTAACGTATTGCTGCATCGCAATACTATTCGGCGATGGAATTGCTGTACAATTATTTATTACTTCTCTTATCCTGTTATTATACTGGTCTGAAATAAAATAATTGCCTTTTGTATCAAACGCAACATTATATGGATAATTAAGATTGGAACCAATTGCTGTGCCATCATCACCACTAAATGTTCCGTCGTCAAACCATTCGCCATCACAATTTGTATGATCGCCGGAACCGCCACCCGCTATTGTGTGAATAATTCCCTGCGCATCTATTTCCCTTATGAGATGATTACCATTATCAGTAATAATAAGGTTTCCATATTTGTCTTGTGTAACACCTGTAGGATTATCAAGCCAGGCTGTTTTTGCAGGAATATTGTCGCCATTATAACCACTGTACCAGGTATTGCCGGCAAGCGTTGTAATAATTCCTGTGGTATCTACTTTTCTGATTTTTGAAGCACCTTTATCGGAGATATAAAGATTGCCTTCATTATCAATATATACACCAACCGGGTAATTAAGACAGGTTTTAGTTGCACCAACACTGTCTTCTTCAGTCCAACATGTTGAGCCGTCGCCTGCAACGATTGAGACTTTACCTGCCGGATCAATTACATATACGTTAGGTGGCGACGAATAGAACAGATTTCCTTTTGCGTCAAAAGCAATTCCCTGCGGAGCGGAAACCTTATATGCTGTGCTGATTATGCCCTGTTTGTTTATTTTTCTTATGCGGTTATCTCCTGCATCAGAAATATAAATGTTACCATTTTTATCTGCAGTAATTTCTGATGGCGATGTAAACTCTGCATTCACTGCAAGCCCGCCATCGCCAAAACCATTTGAACCTTTTATACCATTACCTGCAATGGTTGTAATGATTCCTTTATCATCAAGTTTTCTTATGCGGTAAAAGTTTGCATCAACAAAATATACATTGCCTTTTATAAAAGCTACGCCTTTAGTATAAGATAAATGGGCAATAGTGCTTGCAATACTATCACCATTATAAGTTGGTTGATTGCTGCTGTTACCAACAACCATTTCTTGCTGCAGAGAATTTAAATTATAATGTACAAGGTTAGGAATATAACCCCAGCACAGATCTTCGTAAATGGTGCTGAAATAAAGGCTGTTATTAAACTTGTTATAAGCAAGCGTTTGCGGGTCATCATTGTTCTGTGTAACAGTATGCAAATAACCGCTCGTATCAATCATTTGAACTGCGCAGTTATAAGTTGCAACAAAATAAATATTACCGGTTGTATCTATATCAATACCTGTTGGCTCACCAATTGGAGATGTTATAGCAACTACATTATTTTTTCCGCAACTGGAAGATCCGTTACCTGCTATTGTGTTTATAATTCCATTCTTATTTATTTTTCTTATTCTTTTATTGTTTGCATCTGCTATAAGCAAATTGCCATTTTTATCAAAGCAAATACCTGTTGGTGAATTTAAAATTGCATTTATTGCTTTTCCGCCATCACCTGAAAAACCAGCAGTGCCATTACCGGCAACAGTTGATATAACACCTTTGGCATTAATCTTTCTTATCTTATTGCCGCCTTGTTCTGCGATATAAATATTGCCTGCAGAATCTATTATAACATCAACCGGAGTCATCAAACCTGCGTTCACTGCAAGTCCACCGTCACCACCATGCCCACCGCCGGCAACAGTTGTAATGATCCCGTTTATATCTACCTTTCTTATCCTGTTGTTATAAGTATCAGCAATATAAATATTGCCATTGTTTTCAACTGAAATCCCTTGGGGTCCGTCAAGTTTCGCATTGGTTGCTAACCCGCCATCCCCTGAAAAACCAGGTTCTGAGATATCGCCTGCAACAAGCGTAAGCGTTCCATCGGCATTAATTTCACTAACGGTTGATTTATCAATCTCTGAAAAGAAAATGTTGGCATTAATATCTATGGCTATGCCATACGATGTTGGATTTTCATTGTATGTTTTTGAGTAGCCTGGGCCATTATGGTTTGCATTGCCTGCAACCGTTATAATTTTTTGTGCTTTTAAATTTTCGCTTGTATTGAGGATTATGAGTAAACAGGCAAACAGATTAAGGAGTGCAGCTTTTTTTTGCATAGGATGATGCTTTAGGTTAATACCTAAAGTTATTCTTTTTATTCCAAGCAATATTTTTCTTAGCTGATGATTTTTTCTTTGATGGAATGCTTTATCATTTCACGTGCAGCAATTGCAATACGTATTATTTAATGATCCTTATTTTTTTGAAATGATAACTTTCTTTACTTCCCCGTCCGCAAAACGAATAAGATAAATACCAGATGCAACATCTTTAATATTGAAATTAATAGTTTGCGCTTTGGCGATTTGCTCACTTATCATCTTACCATTAATACTGATTAGCTGTACAGGTTTGTACAGAAGTGTTGCGGGTAATGAAACATAAATATTATCTGTTGCAGGATTTGGATAAATGTTTATTGATTGATCTTCCGTTTGAATAGCTGTTTCTTTTTTGGCGGTTAAACTACTGCTTTCAGTACCAACAAAAAAACCACCGAATAAGTTTGTATTAAAGCTTACTTCCCAATAACCATTGTCTGCATTCCAAACAATATTTCCATCAGCAGGATTAATAGTAATTAGTGCAGATGCATAGCTACGCGGCAAACCGGAACTGTCTTTACTTTTAGAATTATATGCATATACCCTGAGGTTATGAATACCATTCTGATCATTTGCTGAAGCGGGAAGTTTTAAATACCCTGTTGCTTTATTATTATAGCCATTAAATTCAGTTTGGGTGAAGTATAAAGTAAGTATTGAATTACCTGAGTAACCAGAATCCTGCCAGGGATAAACCTGGTAATGCCTTGAAGCAAATGGCTTTTTTGTAGAATCTGTGATCACTGTTTTTTCAAGCCAGACATTGGAAGTCAGAACATCGTTCACAGCATTTAAATAGTTGCCTTGCGGTGTAATTTTACAAAGCAGGTTATCATCGTAATTCAACTCCATCTGCCGGTTTACATATGTGGTTATACCATACGAAAAAGTTAATGGCTTTTTATTTTCATTAAATTCAATTTCACGTATCATGCTATTATAGCTATCAACAAAAATTACATTGCCTTTTGCATTTAAGGTTATGTCTTCCGGGTAATTCAAATTTGCTTTGGTCGCTATATCATCATCTCCGCTATAACTTCCATAGGTCAGATGGTCACCATCACAACGGTAATATTCGCCTAAACCTCCGCCGGCAACTGTTGTAATAATTCCTGCAGAATCAACTTTTCTTATCCTGTTATTTTGTTCATCAGCAATAAAAACATTTCCGTTATCATCAACACCAACACCGCTGGGATAATTTAATGTGGCCTCAGTTGCCAATCCACCATCACCGGAAAAACCTCCGTTACCGTAAATACCTGCAAACAATTTTACATGACCTGATGAGTCTATCTTTTTTACTGTGTTCGAGCCATAATCGGCAACAAATAAATTTCCATGCTTATCAAAGGCAATTCCTTCCGGATCTCCCAAACCTTTAGCATACACCCGGCTTTGTCCCTTGCTGTTGAGTTTATAAATAATACCACTATAATCAGAAGATACAAAAAGGTTCCCGTCGGCGTCTGTTTCCAGATCGTATGGAGTAGATATCATCGCAAAAGTGCTGATGATATTATTCTTATCAATCTTTCTTATTCTTCCGTCACTATGGTCGGCAATAAAAATGTTCCCATTATTATCGCGCGCTAATCCCTGGGGGTCTCCAAACCTGGCATTTAATGCATTGCCGCCATCGCCATAACCATTATATCCCTGAATACCATCGCCGGCAATAACCTGTATTACACCCGCATTGTCTATTTTTCTGACCTGGTAACTGTTAGAGATCAGGATATTGTTATTATAGAAATAAACGCCTTTTGGAGAATACGGCTGGTATGTTCCGGCAAATAAATTCCGGCTTGCAGAAAGCTGCGCTGATGTAAAATATTGAAAATAAACATCTGATATTTTATGTGTCTTTATATCGTATTTATAGATCGAAGGAAGCTGGAAAAGACATATATCTTCATCAGTTGAAGAAAAATATATGAAGCCGCTTTTGTAATCAATCGCGCCCAGATCAGATTCGCCAAATGCTGAATGAATTTTACCTGTTTTATCAACATAAAGAACGCTGCATCCATTTGTTTCAAAAAACACATTGTTGTTCTCATCAACTCTAACATCGCCAGGTGAGCCAACTGCTGTTTTCAGCGCAGAACTGGTATCATTTGTTACCAATGTACAGGAATTTGAACCGAACCCATTCCCTGCAACGGTGGTAACAATTCCGTTTGAATCAATCTTTCTTACCCTGGAATTATTTGGATCAGTAAAGTATATTTGATCATACTTATCGCAGGTTAAACCTGAAATAGTAAACTGCGCCTGCAAAGCAGGTATATTTTCACCATTATAAGTTGATAGCCCGTCTCCGGCAACAGTAGTTATAATGCCGTTTACATCTATTTTTCGTATACGCGCATTACCGGCATCAGCAATGTAAATATTGCCTTTTGAATCAAAAGCCATTGCGGTTGCATAACTTATTTTCGCTTTAGAAACAGGGCCCCCATCACCACTAAACCCATACCCGTTCTCTCCAAGGTAGGTTGTAATTTTTCCGTCCTGGCCAATCTTTCTTATTATTTGACCGTAAGTATAAACATTATTCTGCTTATCTACTGCTACGGTAGCAGGGTAATTCAAATTGGCATTTGTTGCCAATGCATTATCACCGGAATAGCCGGGTTCGTATGGCTGTCCTGCGATGATCGTCAAATTATTTACAGATAGTTTTAGTATGTCTTGCGCTATGGATTGAGCAATTAAAATGTTATTCTTCTGATCGACTGCCAGGCCATAAATGGGCCGGATATTTCCAACAGGATATTCAACCGCAGTAATGGTGTTTATTTTTTGAGCTGACAAACTACAGCTAATAACCAGTAATAAAATAAATAAGCATGAAGGTTTAAACCGAAGAGTGCAGGTAAGCATACAACACAGTTTTAGGTTTACTAAAGTTAGTTGTATGCCGATATCTATCCAATAACTTTCGCAGTAATCTTTTGAGTTATCATTTCACGCGCAGCAGTTGCAATAGCTGCCGCATCATAATTACATTCATGATGCAGTTCTTTTAATGTGCCATGCTCAACTATCCTGTCAGGAATGCCAAGCATTTTTATATCTGCTTTATAGTTGTGCTCATTCATGAATTCAAGCACAGCGCTGCCAAATCCGCCAACAATAGTTCCATCTTCAACGGTAATGATCTTATCAAATTTGCTGAACACTTCGTGCAACAGATCTTCATCAATAGGTTTTACAAAACGCAGGTCATAATGCGCAGGATTAATGCCATCAGTTTTTAATTCCCGTATAGCCGCTGAAGCAAAATTTCCCGGGTGGCCAAGACTTAAAATAGCAATGCCTTCGCCGTCTTTCAGTTTTCTTCCTTTGCCAATTTCTATTTCTTTGAAAGGCGTTTTCCATTCAGGCATCATTCCTTCTCCACGCGGGTAACGTATAACAAAAGGATATTTATTTTTTTCAAGCTGGGCTGTGTACATAAGGTTACGCAATTCGCTTTCATTCATCGGCGAGCTTATAACCATATTTGGTATGCAGCGCATATAAGGAATATCATAAGCACCGTGATGCGTTGGGCCATCTTCACCAACAAGCCCTGCCCTGTCTAAACAAAATACTACAGGCAGTTTTTGAATGGCAACATCATGTATCACCTGGTCGTATGCACGTTGCATGAATGATGAATAAATATTGCAGAACACCCGCATGCCCTGTGTGGCAAGACCTGCGCTTAATGTAACAGCATGCTGTTCCGTAATGCCAACATCAAATGCGCGGTCAGGCATTGCTTCCATCATAAATTTTAAAGAAGAGCCGCTTGGCATTGCCGGTGTAATGCCCATTATTGTATCATTTGCTTTAGCAAGCTCAATGATAGAATGCCCAAAAACATCCTGGTATTTTGGTGGCTGCGGCAAATCAAATTTCTTCTTATAAATTTCTCCGGTTACTTTATCAAATAAGCCGGGTGCATGCCATTTGGTTTGATCCTGTTCTGCCAGTGTATAGCCCTTTCCTTTTACAGTTATAATATGTAAAAGTTTAGGACCGGGGATTTTTTTAAGATCAGATAAAGTATCAACAAGCTTTGTAATGTTATGCCCGTCTATCGGGCCAAAATACCTGAAGTTCAACGATTCAAAAAGATTGCTTCTTTTGCTAACCATGCCTTTAATTCCTATTTCAAGTTTGGCTGCCATATCGCGCGTGAACCTTTTGCCAACAGGCAATTTGCCCAGCAACTTCCAGACATCATCCCTTACTTTATTATAAGCAGGTGAGGTAGTAATATCAGTTAAATATTCTTTTAATGCACCAACATTAGGGTCAATGCTCATGCAATTATCATTCAGAATAACCAACAGGTCTGCATCTGCAACACCGGCATGATTCAAACCTTCAAAAGCAAGCCCGGCTGTCATAGCACCATCACCAATAACAGCAACTGTTTTGCGGTCACTTTCCTTTTTATATTTCGCAGCCATTGCCATACCTAACGCTGCCGAGATAGATGTAGAGGAATGGCCAACACCAAACGTATCATACTCACTTTCGCTTCTTTTTGGAAAACCACTAAGGCCGTTGTATTTGCGGTTGGTAATGAAATTATCACGACGGCCGGTTAATATCTTATGGCCATAAGCCTGGTGGCCAACATCCCAAACCAACTGGTCATAAGGTGTGTTATAAATATAATGAAGCGCCACAGATAATTCAACAACACCCAGGCTTGCACCAAAATGGCCACCGTAAACACTTACCACATCAATAATGTATTGGCGCAATTCATCACAAACCTGGAAAAGCTGGTCTCTTGAAAGCTTTTTAAGGTCTGCGGGAGAATTTACCTGGCTTAATAGTGCTCCGGCTGTTATTTCCATTAAGAAAAAATTAAGTTACAAAAATAGTAGTTTTAAGGCTTTTATTCAATATAAACGTGTAGAAGCAGGCATCGGTTCTTTAAACAAAATTTTATTATGAAAGCAATCGTATTAAAAGATTTCGGCAGTGCAGATAATCTTGAGGTAGAAGAAATACAGCTACCTGCAATAAAAGACAAGGAAGTGTTAATTGAAGTAAAAGCGATCAGCATCAATCCTGTTGACGTAAAAACGCGTGCAGGCAAAGGTGCTGCAGCAAGAATAAAAGATGATAAACCCATGATACTTGGTTGGGATGTTTCAGGGATCATTACTCAAACAGGGTCATCGGTTTCAAACTTTAAGATCGGCGATGAAGTTTTTGGAATGCTTAACTTTCCCGGCCATGGCAAAGCTTATGCTGAATATGTGGCTGTACCTGTCAATCAGCTTGCCATCAAACCAAAAAATATATCGTTTGAAGAAGCCGCTGCAGCAACGCTTGCAGCACTAACAGCATGGGAAGTTATTGAGGCATTAAACATACAACCCGGCGAAAGATTTTTAGTGCATGCTGCTGCAGGAGGTGTGGGGCATTTTGCAGTACAGATCGCAAAACATTTTGGAGCATATGTTATAGGCACTGCTTCTGCAGCCAACAAAGATTTCGTATTGAGTATAGGTGCGGATGAGTTTGTTGATTATAAAGCACAACCGCTTGATGAAGTATTGAGCAATATTGATAAAGTGCTTGATACAATCGGCGGAGAGAATATTGATCTTTCCCTGCAATTGATGAAACCCGGTGGCGCTATTCTTAGTTTGCCTTCAGGTAAAAATGAAGATGTACAGGAAAAAGCTGAAGCCAAAGGCATAAAGGGGATACGTTTGCTGGTGCATTCAAGCGGAGAGAATCAACAGAAAATTGCGGCACTTATGGAACAGGGGATTATTAAGTCACATGTGTCTAAGGTATTTTCTTTTGATGAAATAAAAGCCGCACACCTGCAAATTGAAAGCGGCAGAACAGTTGGTAAAATAGTAATCAAAGTATAAACTTTTTTTCACGCCTATTTAAGCTTTTATGAATGAGATGCTCAGGCAAGACGCGCACGTGGTTGTGTCTTATTCTTGCCTTCTCAATCGTTGTATAACCAATGAACCGAACCGCACGTCCTTTCCACGAAAGTGGAAATCTCATAATAAAGCTCTTTCAATCCCAGGTTAGATAATTATTCCTTCACAAATTGCTTTATAATTACTTCGCCATTGGTTTCAATCTTCAGCAAATAATTACCTGCATGTAATGATGCAATGTTGAGGTTGTATGAAGAGTTCATAGCTGGTAGTTCATGGCTCATGGCTATGTTACCGTTAAAATCAACAACGGTAAGTTTAGTCATTTGTGATGATGATAAACCTTCTACATGCAAGCTATTTTGTGCAGGATTGGGATAAATGGAAACCTTATTTAATGTTGTCGCCTGCACATTATTGCGTGTTTGTATATAGTGTTTGACCTTTTGAACAATAATTTGTTTTTTGGTTTTATCATCATTGTTATAACGGGCGAGGGCTACTTCATTACCTGATGGGCCGGTTTGATTGTTATTTGCTGCACCTGCCAGCACTACCTTTCCATCCTGCTGCAACATAACATTTTCTGCTACATCTAACTGATCCATTGCTGTAATTTGATATCCATTATCACCAAAGCCCGAGTCAATAGTTCCATTTGTATTATATCTTTCTACCAAAAAATGTACATTTATGCCTGTATTATCATCTGCATCTCCGGCGGTAACTATCTCACCATCTGTTTGTAAGGTAACAGACCTTAATTCAGCACTTGTTTGCAGCTTATATATATTGAAGCCGTTATTGCCAAAACTTTTATCTAAACTGCCATCCGGCATATAGCGCAAAATAATTGTATTCGAACTATCACCAAAAACACTATAAGTAGTGCCTACTGCAACAATTTTACCATCCGCCTGCAAATCAATATCATAAACACCATCAAAGCCGCTCGTTATATCCGAAATAACTTTACCGCTATTACCAAATTCTGTGTCGTATGTTCCATCGCTATTGTAACGAGCCAAAACAATTGCGCCTCCACCATAGCCAGCTATAATAATCCTGCCATCTGATTGTATTGCTACCGAAGTACCAGCGTATTCATTTGAACCAAAAGTTGTTGCTACTTTCGCATTATTGCCAAAACTTTCGTCAGGAGTGCCGTCAGGCAAATAACGAAGGGTAACTATACTGTCTTTGTTGTTGCCAACAAACAAAATTTTTCCATCCGGTTGAATGGCTATACCGTGACAGTTTTGTCCCATATTAGTTTTGATTGAACCGTGCTTACCAAATGTTGTATCAACACTGCCGTCTGCATTAAGTCGTGAAGCCATAATGTAATATGGACCAAATAAATCCACAGAATATCCTGCAATAACAATTTTATTGTCGGCCTGTATAGCAACAGCATTTGCATACCCACCGTTTTTAATGATGCTTATTCCTTTACTACCAAAAGCTGTATCTGGTACACCATCTTTAGAATACTTCATAGCAAAA